>ENA-OQNI01000351-OQNI01000351.1-human-gut-metagenome-genome-assembly--contig:-NODE-351-length-65910-cov-7.833209_pt1 | contig 65910 bp, 70 predicted proteins | sample MGYA00242627_ERZ504876 | MGnify/ENA primary metagenome ERZ504876 (study PRJEB26092, sample SAMD00036386) | human gut metagenome | host: Homo sapiens | study: EMG produced TPA metagenomics assembly of... | reverse complement strand
ACGGGCTTCGCAGCCCAAGGAGCGATAGGTCAGCCAGTTGCTCCTCTTATTGTAGCTTTGGCACGAGACGGTCAAAACCCCCGGCTGGTTGCCAGGGGTTCCAACCAAATTATATTGTAATAGGAGCAATTTGACATTACGGGTATGACTTGCTCGGCCTGCTCTGCCAGGATTGAAAAGAGCGTGGGCAAGCTCCCCGGCATCAAAGAAGTGTCCGTCAATCTGCTGAAGAATAGCATGGTTGCTTCTTATGATGAGTCTGTTTTGGACACGGCGGGAATTGTCCAGGCAGTTGAAAAAGCCGGATATGGTGCGTTTCCAAAAACTCCGGCACAAACGAAAAGCCACACGGCTGCCCCGGCAGCAAAGCCGGAAGCCAGCACAGCGCAGGCAGAATATAAGCAGATGAAACAACGGCTTTTGCTGTCTGCGCTCTTTACGATACCGTTGTTTTATATCTCTATGGGTCACATGATGGGCTGGCCCTTGCCCGGTTTTCTGCTGGGCATGGAAAATGCGATGAGTTTTGCATTTACCCAGTTTCTTCTGCTGATCCCGGTGGTATTTATCAATTTCAAATACTATCGCATGGGATTCAAGACTTTGTTCCACGGTTCGCCCAATATGGATTCCCTGATTGCCATAGGTTCCAGTGCGGCAATCGTCTATGGTATTTATGCCATTTATAAAATCGGCATCGGATTCGGTTACGGGGATATGGCTACGGTTCACAGCTTTATGATGGATTTGTATTTTGAATCCGCAGGTATGATCCTAACCCTGATTACGCTGGGCAAGACTCTGGAAGCCCGTGCAAAGGGCAAAACTTCTGATGCGATTACAAAACTGATGAACCTGGCTCCCAAGACTGCTACCGTGGAGCGGGACGGCCAGGAACTTCAAGTTCCTGTTGAAGATGTGCAGTTAGGTGAAACCCTGATTGTCAAGGCCGGAGAATCCGTGCCGGTGGATGGCATTGTGATTGAGGGATTCTCCTCTGTTGATGAATCCGCCTTAACCGGTGAGAGCATCCCGGTGGAAAAGCATATTGGGGACAAAGTGATCGGTGCGACAACAAGTAAGTCCGGCTATTTCAAAATGCAGGCTACCAAAGTGGGCGATGATACAACGCTGGCGCAGATCGTCCGCCTGGTGGATGAGGCGACCAGTTCAAAAGCCCCCATTGCAAAGCTGGCTGATAAAGTTAGCGGCGTATTCGTACCGGTAGTTATCACGATTTCCCTGATTGCCGTTGTAGTCTGGCTGTTGTTGGGCTATGGATTTGAATTTGCCCTTTCTATCGGTATCTCCATTCTGGTCATTTCCTGCCCCTGTGCGCTGGGACTGGCAACACCTACTGCTATTATGGTTGGAACCGGCAAAGGTGCGACAAATGGCATCCTGATTAAATCAGCGGAAGCCCTGGAAACCGCCCATAACATTGATACGGTCGTTCTGGACAAGACCGGAACCATTACCCAGGGTACACCTGTGGTAACAAATATGCTCTGCAAAGAGGGTATCCGCTCAAAAGAGCTGCTGCAAATTGCGGCTTCTCTGGAAAAACTGTCCGAACATCCTTTGGCAGATGCGATTGTAACAGAAGCTGAAAAAGAGGGGCTTTCTTTCCTGCCGGTGAGCGATTTTAAGCAGATTCCCGGCCAGGGTATTGTCGGTTGGATCGGTGATGATACCTGCCTTGCCGGCAATCGCCGGTTAATAGAGGCAAATGGTATCCAGGGCGGCGCACTCCTCCAGTTGGGCGAGGAAATGGCTGTGGATGGCAAAACACCGCTGTTCTTTGCCCGTGGCGGGCAGCTCATTGGTGTCATTGCCGTGGCCGATGTAGTGAAGCCCACCAGCAGACAGGCGGTGCAGGAACTGGCCCGCATGGGGATTGAAGTCGTCATGCTGACCGGGGATAATGCCAAGACTGCTGAAGCAATCCGGCGTCAAGTCGGTGTGAACCGTGTGGTTGCCGAGGTGTTTCCCCAGGACAAGGAAAAGGAGATCCGGCGATTACAGAACGAGGGGAAAAAGGTTGCGATGGTTGGCGACGGCATCAATGATGCACCGGCACTTGCCAGAGCAGATGTCGGTATCGCCATCGGAGCGGGAACCGATGTGGCGATTGAATCCGCAGATATTGTCTTAATGAAAAGTGACCTGCTGGATGTATCGACGGCAATTCAGCTTAGTAAGGCGGTGATCCGCAACATCAAGCAGAATCTGTTCTGGGCATTTATCTATAACATTATCGGGATTCCGGTGGCAGCAGGGCTTTTCTACCTGCCTTTTGACCTGAAATTGAATCCAATGATCGGTGCGTTTGCCATGAGCTTCAGCTCTGTATTTGTGGTATCGAACGCCCTGCGGCTGAGATGGTTCAAGGCAAAGCATTTATCCCATACGGAGCCAGACACGGCCCAATCGTATGCAGAAACACCAGCTAAAAAAATAAGCAAAGGAGCGATTGAAATGGAAAAAGTATTGAATATTGAGGGGATGGTCTGCATGAACTGCGTAAAGCACGTTGACAAGGCGCTGCGTGAAATCCAGGGCATCAGGGAGGTTTCTGTCAGCCTTGAAAACAAATCGGCACAGGTGCAGCTTAATCAGGATGTGCCGGATGAAGTATTGAAAGCGGCGATTGAGGATGCGGGCTATCAGGTTGTGGGTATCCAGTAAACGGGCGGCCTATGAAAGCAAAAAAAGATGATATTACCCACAAATTGAAGATTGCCAGAGGACAAATAGACGGTATCCTGCAAATGATTGAGGAAGATCGCTATTGTGTAGATATATCCACGCAGCTTCAGTCCGTGCAGGCTTTGTTAAAGAGCGTAAATCAACAGATTCTACAGGCACATATCCGAAACTGTGTCCGGGAGGCTTTGCAAACCGATGCAGAAAATCCGAAGCTGGAGGAAGCCCTGAAACTACTTGAAAAAATGGCACGGTAATACCAGGAGCGGAAAGGGATTCTTGCCTTTCCGCTCCTAATTTCGTTTCGGATTGGATTGTAAATCCTGCAATTAGGAGCGTACAAAAAAGCCCTAATTTTATATACTTTAGGTGGTTAGATGTGGCTAATGAATGAAGATCAGGAGGAAATAAGTGATGAAACAGGCACTTGACACAAGAACAAAACTTTTAACGAAAAGTCCCTGGCCTCTCATGCTGGAACTGAGCATCCCTGCTGTCCTGGGCATGGTGGTTGTCGGGCTTTACAACATGATGGATTCCATCTTTGTCGGCCAGTTGGTGGGCGACGTACAGATGGGAGCCGTTTCTGTATCCTATCCGTTTACCTTAATCAACGCTGGTTCAGCCGCTATGCTGGGCGTGGGTTCCGCTTCGGTGCTGTCCCGTGCCATTGGCAAAAAGGACGAAAACACCGTCAAAAAGATCATGGGCAACCTGGTTGCTATGGTTCTTCTGCTGTCGGTGATATACACAGTGATCGGCATGACGTTTACCCGTCAGCTTCTGTCCCTGGCCGGTGCAAGCGACAATATTCTGAACTATGCTGAAAAATATCTGCGGATCGTGTTTGCCGGTTCTCTGTTCGTAAACTTCTTCCAGAGTGCAAACATGGTAATCCGTGGTGAGGGGCAGCTTAAAAAAGCAATGACCATCATCGCCAGCGGTGCAATCCTTAACATCATTCTCGACCCGATTTTTATTACGATCTTAAATCCCTATGGCATGGGCATTGAGGCCGCTGCTTATGCGACCGTCCTTTCCCAGTTTATCCAGGCCGCTGTTACCCTGTGGTATTTCAAGAAGAAAAGCCCAAACGTGAAAATCGGACGCATCCGCATCGACGGCACGCTGCTCCCGCAGGTTCTTTCGGTCGGCGTATCTGCTCTGTTGATGCAGATCCTGACGCTGGTACAGCAGACTGTAATTTATCGTGTGGCATCCAACTATGGCGGCGAAACCTCCCAGCTTCTTTTGGGAGCAGCACTCCGGTTCTGGAACTTCTCTTTTGTTCCTCTTTGGGGTATCAGCCAGGGCTTCCAGCCTGCCGCCGGTACGAACTACGGCGCAAAGGATTATGACCGTGTAAAGAAGCTGACAAAGGTGTTTATCATTGCCGCTACGTTACTGTCACTGGTATTCTACATTCCGGTGGAGCTGTTCCCGGAAAAGATTTTGTCTATGTTCTTAACAACACCGGGTATCGCCGCATCGGGAGCCACGAACTTCCGTATCATGTTCAGCACCTATATCCTGCAAGGCAGCTTCTTGATTGCCGTAACTTTGTTCCAGTCCTTGGGCAAGGCAAATAAGGCGACCTGGCTGGTGCTGTTCCGTCAGATTATCCTGTTTATCCCGCTTTGCGTCATTCTGCCGATGATCGGCGGCATGGGCATCCGTGGCGTGTGGCTGGCGATTGCGCTGACCGATGCGATCCTCGTCGTTATCACGATTTCCATGATGCTGTATGAGTTTGGCAAGATGCCGGCGACTTCCAGCGTAAAGCGATAAGGAGGGCCGTATATGTACCTCTGCGATGGAAAGATAGGAAATAACTACAAAGTTTCAGATATTGAGCTGCCCACCAATATGGAAAAGCGGCTGGAAGCCCTGGGCATGACCCGTGGGACTTCCGTTGCCGTTCTGAACAGCAAAAGCCACGGTGTTCTGATCGTCAAGGTGAGAGGAACACGGTTTGCTCTTGGGCGCAATATCACCAAAAATATTTTAGTGGGGTAAATTCCGATGAGAGAAAACTTGACAATCGGCTTCATCGGAAATCCGAACTGCGGAAAGACTACGCTTTTTAATGCGTATACCGGCGCAAACTTAAAAGTGGCGAACTGGCCGGGAGTTACGGTTGAAAAAGTAGAGGGCGCCATTAAAGACCATGATTTGAATATTCGTCTGGTCGATCTTCCCGGAACATACAGCCTGACCTCCTACACGATGGAGGAACAGGTATCCAGGCAGTTCATACTAAGTGATGAAGTCGATGTGATTATTGATGTTGCGGACGCTTCCGCTCTGGAGCGAAACTTATACTTGACTTTGCAGCTTTTAGAGCTGGGCAAGCCGGTCGTGCTGGCGTTAAACATGATGGATATTGTGGAGAAGCGTGGCATGGAAATTGACACACACAGGCTGCCGGAAATGCTGGGCATCCCGGTCATTCCGGTTTCAGCCAGAAAGCGAACCGGCCTGGATGTGCTTCTTCACGCAGCGGCACATCACAAGGACTGCAAAGACCCGGAGTGCTTGATTCATCACCACAAATACAAGCCAAAGCACCGGCACGACCATCATTCAGAATATGCGATGGTTTACAGCGACGCTATTGAGGACAAGATTGACCTTATTATGGCGGAACTGAAACGGAAATATCCGAACCTAACGAATTACCGGTGGCACGCAATTAAGCTGTTGGAGCAGGATAAGGAAATCTCCGAACGCTATCCGGTAAGCCTCCCGGATGTGATCGACCGGAACTATGAATCGGACATCATCAATGAGAAGTACGATTTTATCCAGGAGATCATCAGGGAAGTATTGGTAAATAAAGACCGGCAGGATGCCTTGACTGAAAAAGTAGACCGGGCACTGACCCACCGGGTTTGGGGTATCCCGATTTTCCTTGGTATCATGGCGGTGGTATTTTTCCTGACGTTTACCATTGGCGACTGGCTGAAAGGATATTTTGAAATGGGCATTGAAAGCCTGTCAGCACTGTTGAGCGATGGCTTAGTCGCTGCCGGGGTAAACGAGATGCTGCGTTCCTTGCTGGTGGACGGTATTGTAGCCGGTGTAGGTGGAATCCTCACTTTTCTGCCAAACATTTTTATCCTGTTCCTGGCATTGGCATTCCTGGAGGACAGCGGATACATGGCCCGTGTCGCCTATGTCATGGAGGGTATTATGAGTAAGCTGGGCTTATCCGGTAGGGCTTTCATTCCCATGATACTGGGCTTTGGCTGTACGGTTCCGGCAATTATGGCGTCCAGGGCTTTGGAGAACCGGCGTGACCGCTTCAAAGTCATGCTGATTACACCATTTATGAGTTGCAGCGCCCGTCTGCCAATCTATATCCTGTTTGCAGAGATGTTCTTTCAGGAACACGCCATGCTGGTAGCCTACTCCATGTACCTAATCGGCTTGCTGGTCGCTATCCTGGTCGCTGCGGTCATTCATCTGATCGACCGCAGAAAGTCGGAAAACTATCTGCTGATCGAGCTGCCGGAATATAAAATCCCCAGTTCCAGAACCGTGGCAATCTATGTGTGGGAAAAGGTAAAGGACTACCTCACCAAAGCGGGAACTACGATTTTTGTGGCATCTATCCTGATGTGGGTGATCTTAAACTTCGGGCCGCAGGGTTACACCACGGAAATGGCAGACAGTTTCGGGGCAATCTTGGGTCATTGGCTGGTGCCGTTCTTTGCGCCGATTGGTCTGGGCTTCTGGCAGATTGCGGTTGCGCTGATTGCTGGTATCTCCGCAAAGGAAGTTGTGGTGTCCAGCTGCGCCGTTCTGTTTGGTGTTCCGAATATCAATTCCGGGGCAGGAATGGATACGCTGGTCGGCATCCTGAGTGCTTCCGGCTTTGGACAGCTTAATGCGTTTTGTCTGATGGTTTTCTGTCTGCTTTATATTCCCTGTGCGGCAGCTTTGGCAACGATCCGTAAGGAATCAGGCAGCACCCGTTGGATGCTTTTATCGGCATTGTTCCAGTTGGTTGTGGCTTGGGTTGTCACATTTATTGTTTATCGTATCGGACTTTTCATCTGAGAAAGGAGCGGATAAAATGCTTGTTACGGGTATTATCGTTTTGGGAGTAGCGGTCTATGCGGTATGGGCTGTTCGGAAAATCCGAAAGGATCGCAAGAACGGCGCCTGCTGCGGCGGTAGCTGCTCCGGCTGTGTAGGCAAGGAATATTGCAGCAAATAAATAGATGTTCAGCCGATGCTTTCTGAACGGAGGGTATCGGCTTCTTTTCTCCATTTGCACAGTTGGCAGGGATGTAATATAATTCAAATTGGATTGTAAATCCTGCTGATTGGAGCGGAATAAAATGAGAAAAGAATATATAATAAAAGATGCCAGAAAGATTTTGGCAGAGCAAATAAATAACTCTGGAACACCAGAAAGGAATGTTATGGACGAGAACCCTATTACCATGTCAAAAGGGTTATCTGCTGTCATTCCGAAAGATAATGACGGGTATTGTACCGTCTATAAAATGGATTGTGCAGATGGCCTGGGTCTTATGACGGTTTATCAGGTCTATCCCGGCATACAGCTTATTTACAATGATTTTGAAGCAACGGGCTGTTATTGGGATGGAAATATTGATAAAAATATACTGGAAATCAACCATTGCCGAGAGGGGCGTGAGGGCTGCCGCTTGCCCAGCGGTTCCTGTCTTTATCTGGGCGAGGGTGACTTATCCATCCACACAATGGATAACTGTGCATCGGAAATGTCTTTCCCACTCAAGCATTACCGTGGAATTTCCGTTGTGCTGAATTTGGAAGCTGTGGCAAAGAATCCTCCGGGAACATTGGCTGAAAGCGGCATTGACATTCTGCAATTTAAGGAAAAGTTCTGCACGGACGGAGCCTGCTTCATTATGAGGGCGAAAGACGAAATTGAGCATATCTTTTCCGAACTTTACTCTGTACCGGATTGTTTGCAAAAACCTTATTTCCAGATTAAAGTACAAGAACTGCTTTTGTTCTTGTATTTGGTCGATGTAAAAAAAGAAAAGCAGCGTGAGATCTATACTTCTCCCCAGGTGGAGGTTGTAAAAGAGATTCACAAAATGCTGATTTCCGATTTACAGAAACGGCCAACGATTGAGGAACTTTCCAAAAAATATCTTATCAATACTGCGACTTTAAAAGATACATTCAAGGGAATTTATGGACAACCCATCGGAACCTACATGAAAGAATACCGAATTAAACAGGCTGCTATTCTGCTCCGGCAGACACAGGCAACCATAGCGGAAATCGCCAACCAGGTCGGGTATGAAAATCAGAGCAAGTTTGCAACAGCTTTTCGGGATGTTTTGAAGATCGCACCGGCTGAATATCGAAAACAAAACAGTGGCGATTAATATGCTGAAGTAAAGCCCGGTTTTCTTGATTTAGATAGCCGTTAATGTAGAAAAGCCAGTGGGTAAAGTCTTTTACCTGCTGGCTTTTTCTATGCAAGAAGAATTTTGTCGAACAAGACATTAAAATAATTTTTCCTATTGAATATCGAAAGAATTTCCGTCCATTTTTGAGAGATAAAATAAAAACCAGCAGAAACAAGAATTTCTTGTCTGCTGGTTCACTTGGAACTGTCTGATTCAGATGTATGTTGACGAGCCAACAGTTTTTCAGCCAGAAAATCCAATGTACTGAGGAGGATCTCCTGGTTTGCAGGATCGCAAGCCCTAAATTTACCTATAAAGCGTTGGATTGCTTCATCTTCCGGGGACATCTGCGATGGGAACAGTGAATTAGGAGAAATCCCCAGCCGCTCAATTAGCTGGCAAAGGGTTTCATAAGTTGTATTCTTTCTCCCTCGTTCTACGTCTTGAATGGTCTTAACCGCCAAATCAGCCTGATCAGCCAGCGCCTGTTGGGTCAATCCGCAGTCTTTTCGTGCCGAGCGAATGCGGTCACCCAAAAACTTAAGCTTATCTTCCGGCATAGTGGTTCACCTCAAATATATTCTATCGTACCGATAAGCGAAAAGGAATCACTCTAAAGTATGTATAGAAAACGTGCTACTATGCCGATTTTTATAATTTAACTTGAATTGAATTAAGCCCTGTTGATAGCCAATAAAAAAAACGGCTTCTCACAGCAGGGTTTAATTGAGTTACTGCCTGTGACTTGCTGTCGGAGAAAGTCATGGGCATTTTTCTTTATCCAGAACATAAGAATAGACCGAGGATAATACCAAAAAAATTGGTATTTTCAAAGTACAGCTTTCCGCTCTAAAAACCGCACTAGAGTATATATTAAAACAGCATTATGAATCCCCATATCAAACGGAGTGTTTGAGCGCCAGGAAGTTTCAACAGCTTCCTGGCGTTTTTGTTTGTCGATTTTTAGGAGAATCCCCCGATGGGTATAGATGCCGTGGCCCGCCTTTTATCAGTTTCTGCCCAAAAACTGATGAAAGGAGCATACGGCATTGACCGAAGAATATTGGGTGGCGGTCTTAAAAGAGGAAGATCGTCTATTGAGCAATTCAGATCGCAAGTACCGGTATCACTGTAATTCTCTTGAGAGTATGAGCGAGGAATTGACATTCCAGGAGCGCTGCTTCTACATACAAGAAGATTTTACAGTCCAGTGTGAAATTCGGGACTTCATAGATACCATACAGAATGAGCGATTGGCGGAGGGTTTACGGCATTTAACCGACCGGCAGCGGCAAGTCATTGAGCTTTATTTTTGGAAAGGATATCAATGTAAAGAGATTGCAACGATGTTTGGTTGTAGTCCGGCGGCGGTAACAGATTTGATGCACAGAGTTTATAAACAGCTCCGTGTTTATCTAATGGATAGGTAAAAGCAACGGCAGCATCCCACAAGTTGAGATGCTGTCGTTACTTTTGTCTATTCAGTAATAGAGTTTTTCAAAAAATTTCTTCTACTCCTTAATTTTTCCCCTCTGGCATCTCCGATAAGTAGAGGGACAAGCCCTCAATATAATTTTGGAGGTTATAAGATGGAAAAATTGGTACGAGTCATTAAATTACAACCCGGTGAAGCAGTTGTCATTTTGGCAGAGGACAAGCCTGCGCCCTGCCCGTGCTGCTGTGCCTGCATGATTCAGAATGACACCTGTGAGGATGCTCCTTTTCTTGACGGCATTCTGGTGCGGCTGGATGAAGCCGCATAAGGAGTATCCAATGTGCAGAGTTACGATTTTGAATGAAAATGGAATCCCGGTTACGGTTGAGGTATCCCGTGAAATCTATCAGGTATTTGTTGATTACGAGCGTGAAATTGAACGTCAGCGCAAGGCGGATTTTAGACACCGTGACGCCCGTTCCTGGGATACCTGCTTGATCTTTGAAGTATCTACGGAAACGCTGGAGCAGACCTATGAGCGCATAAGGACTTTGCATGAAATCCAGGAAGCTCTTAATGAGTTTACTCCGAAACAGCGGCGGCGCTTCTTGCTCCATTTTGCCTACGGGTATACATACATGGAGATCGCAAAAATGGAGGGAAGCAATAAGTCAACCGTGATGCGTTCCGCAAAGGTGGCGCTGAAGAAAATTCAGAAAAAGCTGGCTGCGTGATGACAACTTTTGCCCGTTCCCAGTCCTTTATAGTGAAAGGGGAAATCTTCCCTTTTCACTCATGGAACCTTGACAAACAGCGGGCAACCGTTCATATCCAGTATTCAAGTTTTTGAGTGCTGCGCCGAGCATCACATAGCACAAACGCCAAGACCCCCTGCGGATGGTCAGAGCATCCGTCAACACGATGACATCAAAGGGGCCGAGCGGTTATTTGGTGGCTGATAACCGGCCTGTGGTGGGCTGGAAAGTGCCATAACACGCAGCATAAGAAACCGTGCCACTCACCGAAACTTACTGCGAATATGGTGTCAACCACCTATCGGCGGTATGCGGCAGTTCAGCAGCCGTCTGGCTGGAAACCCTGAACCGGCTTGGATATTCCCAGTACCGGGGGTGTGCTGATGGGCAGTCCTGCTGTCCAGATAATACGGTATCAAAAATAAGACTAAAGCGGTGCTGCACTGGACTATTCCGGTGCAGCACTTCTTTTTGATATAAAAAGGTGTGATGATGTGGCAGGAGGCTGGCTTTTTCTATCTATGGAGGTAGCCTATGGGAGATGAATGGAGCGGTTTTGCAGATTTACTTGCTAACTTGATTGAGAAGTATGCAGACGAATTGGATATTGATAATTTGCCAGAACCGCCGAAGATAAAAAGGTCAAAGGAATTTAATGCTTTAAAGCGAGAAACTGTTGAAAATCAAAAGGCTGCATGATATAATTGTATCGTGATAATCAAGTCCAAACACCTGACGAAGAAGTGTGCAGCTCTGTAGAGCAGCATCAAATAAATTCGACTTAGGTGTTAAGACAAAAACGAATAACAATTAAGTAGTGCATTGTTGTGGCACTATGAGTGAGGTTGAATATGAACAGAGAAAGAGTGAAAGTGTATACCTATAAAAGAGTGTCAACGACAATGCAGATTGACGGATATTCTCTGGATGCCCAGAAGTCCAGGATAAAAGCCTTTGCTGATTATAACGATTATGAGATTGTTAGAGAATATGAGGATGCCGGAAAATCTGGAAAATCCATTGAGGGACGGATACAGTTCAATCAAATGATGGATGATATTAAGTCGGGAAAAGACGGCGTTTCCTTTGTTCTTGTTTTTAAACTTTCTCGTTTTGGAAGAAATGCGGCGGATGTGCTTTCAACTTTACAGGTTATGCAGGATTTTGGGGTAAACCTTATCTGTGTTGAGGACGGAATTGATTCTTCTAAGGATGCCGGTAAACTGATGATTTCGGTTCTCTCTGCGGTTGCTGAGATTGAGCGTGAAAATATTCGTGTCCAAACAATGGAGGGGCGTATCCAGAAAGCCAGAGAAGGAAAGTGGAATGGAGGGTTTGCCCCCTATGGCTATCAGCTTATTGATGGAGAGTTGCAGATCAACGAGGAAGAAGCGGCTGCAATCAGAGTGATTTATGATCAGTATGTTAATACAGACATCGGCTCCAATGGCATTGCAAAATATCTGGAGAATCATGGAATACGAAAAATCCAACGGCAGAATGGCAAGAACCCTTTGTTCGATGCTCATTTAATTCGCTTGATTCTAAAAAATCCAGTGTACTGTGGGAAAATCGCTTATGGACGCAGAAGAACAGAAAAAGTTCATGGAACCAGAAACGATTATCATCTTGTTGAGCAAGATGATTATTTGCTGGTAGATGGATTGCATGAAGCTATTATTTCTGAAGAAACCTGGCAGGCCGCACAGATTAAGTTACTTGCCCAAGCCAAAAAATATGAGCATGTAAACAAGGGCAAAGATACCAGAACCCACTTGCTTTCAGGTATTGTGAAGTGTCCTATTTGCGGCGCAGGGATGTACGGAAATAAGTGTATCAAGCATAAAAAAGATGGTACAAAGTACAAGGATTTTTATTATTATGGCTGCAAGCATCGTACCATGACACGGGGGCACAAATGCGCGTACAAAAAGCAGATTCGGGAGGAACTGTTAGACGATGCGGTGGCAGAGGTTATTGTGGCATTGGTTAGCAAGCCTAAATTTGCGTCTATGATGCAGGAAAAAATCAATATGAAAGTTGATACTTCAGTGTTGGATCAGGAGATTGCAAACCATGAAAAGCAGCTACGTCAGTTCTATTCCATAAAATCGAAACTGATGGAAGAAATAGATTCCCTTGACCCTGATGATCGTCACTATCTCAAACGGAAAGCAGATCTTGATGATCGTCTTTATCGGATGTATGATAAGATAGAAGATGAAGAATCGCAAATGATTGAGGCAAGAGCCAAAAGACAGGCGATTGAAGCTGAGAAATTGACCGGTGATAACATCTACAAGGTATTGATGTATTTTGATAAATTGTATTCAGCCATGAATGATGTGGAACGGCGTCGAGTAATGGAAACGCTCATCTCTGAAATTCAGATTTATGAAGATCGCCAGCCTAACGGACAGTGGCTCAAATCCATTAAATTCAAGCTCCCGATTATTGAGGAAGATATGGAAATAAGTTTGGACAATGATACACATGTGGAGACAGTCCTGCTCCTGGTCCGGGCAAACTGATCCCGGACCGATGTCCTTTGTTTATCCTATTTCCATTATATATAAAGGAGTGTTGTTTATGTACGAACTTTGGGAAGGCCTGAAGCGGGCCAAAGAGTACAAGTGGGTAGAGCTCTCTCACCCCCTGGACAACGACAGTCCCTTCTGGGCTGGAATTCCCGAGGGCTCGGTGGAGCTGTGCAAGACCGTGTATGACTGGGGCAACCCCATGCTGGATTGTCTCATCCAGACCTTCTGCTTCCCCGGTCAGTTCGGCACCCACATCGACTTCCCCAGCCACTTTGACAAAGAAGGCGTCTCCTCCGAGGCCTACGGCGTGGAGCAGCTGGTCTTCCCTCTGTGCGTCATTGACGTGTCCGACAAGGTGGCCCAGGATGTGCACTATGCGGTAACTGTCCAGGATATTCTGGACTATGAGACCAAGTACAGTCCCATCCCCGAGGGCGCTTTTGTGGCCCTGCGCACTGACTGGAGCAAGCGCTGGCCCAGCATGGATGCCCTGTCCAACTTTGACGCCGAGGGCGGCGAGCACACCCCCGGTTGGTCCATGGATGCCCTGAAGTATATCTATGAGACCCGCTCCGCCGCTGCCAACGGCCATGAAACCATTGACACCGACGCCTCCGCCCTGGCTGCTCAGGCCGGCGACCTGGCCTGCGAGCGGTATGTGCTCAGCCATGGCAAGGTACAGGTGGAGCTGCTGTACAATCTGGATCAGGTAGCCCCTGCCGGCGCGGTGGTGATGGTGTCCTTCCCCCGCATTACCGGCGCTACCGGTCTGCCCGCCCGGGTTTGGGCAGTCACCCCCTGATTATTTCAATTTCTGCCACTGTAAAGAGGAGCGCAAAGCGCTCCTCTTTATACTTTTTTAACAGTATTTCCACGATCTTTTCGTCTTTTCTCCTGTTTCCATGCTATAATAGTTATATTATTGCATTTTAAGGAGGTAGATAATGGATCACGTTCTTTTTCTGGTTGGTACCGTTATCCTGATTTGTATTCTAATGAACCGCTGGGTGGAAAAACTAGCCGTCCCCTCCCTTCTCGTCTTTATTGCCCTGGGTATGTGTTTTGGAGAAAACGGCCTTCTGCACATCCAGTTTGACGATTATGCGGCAGTCAACACCATCTGTTCTGTCAGTCTGATCTTTATTATGTTTTACGGCGGCTTCGGCACGAATCTGACTGCTGCCCGCCCGGTGGCAGTGCAATCCGTCGTCCTGTCCACCCTGGGCGTGGCCTGTACCGCCGGCAGTGTGGCGGTCTTTGTCCATTTGGTGTTCCATCTGTCCTGGGCAGAGAGCCTGCTTATAGGCTCGGTGATCTCCTCCACTGACGCGGCCTCGGTGTTCAATATCCTGCGCACTAAAAAGTTAGCTCTAAAAGAGCATACCGACTCTCTTTTGGAGCTCGAATCTGGTTCCAACGACCCCATCTCCTATATGCTCACCTCCGTCGCGGTAGCTGTCCTCACCAGGCAGGAAATCTCAGTTCCTCTTCTGCTGCTCCAGCAGATCGCTTTGGGTGCCGCAGGAGGCCTGCTGCTTGGTCGGCTGTCTGCCTGGATTTTAGGACGAGGCACATTCCAGTCGGATCAGAACCAGACCATCTTCATCTTTTCTATGGTCATCACCGCTTACGCTTTGCCCTCTGTGCTTGGCGGAAACGGTTACCTCAGCGTCTACCTGTGCGGTATTTGGCTGGGCCGGTGCAGCCTGCCCCAGAAGCGGTACATGATCCACTTCTTTGATGTGATCACTCATGTGTGTCAGGTACTTATCTTCTTCCTGCTAGGCCTGCTGGTCACCCCAGTGGAACTGCCCGCTGTACTTCTTCCTGCTCTGGCCATCACCGCCTTTCTCACCCTCATTGCCCGTCCTGCCGTAGTGGGTCTGCTGCTGCTTCCCTTCCGTCCCTCCTTGGGGCAGATCGGTGTGGTATCCTGGGCTGGCCTGCGCGGTGTAGCCTCTATCGTGTTTGCCATTATGGCAGTGCTGGGCGGCGCTTCTACCCATTATCACCTGTTCAACCTGGTGTTCTGCATCGTTCTGCTGTCCATTTCCATTCAGGGTACCCTACTGCCCTGGATATCTGCCCGGCTGTCCATGATCGACCACACCGGTGATGTGGGCAAAACCTTCAACGACTACCAGGATGAGAGCAGCATTGACTTTATCAAAGTGCATCTTGACCAGTCTCACCCCTGGACCGGCCAGACCTTAAAGGATCTTCTGCTTCCCAACGATTTGCTAGTCGTCATGATTGCCCGGTCCGGACAAACCATTGTCCCTCAGGGCGATACGCTGCTTCAGGCGGGAGATCTGCTGGTCATCGCCGCACGAGGCTTTGAGGACCGGGAGCAGTTGTCCCTTCAGGAAGTGGCCGTGGAACGCGGCCACCGCTGGCAGGGAAAACAGCTGCGTGATCTCAATCTTCCAAACCACACGTTGATCATTCTCATCAAGCGTGGACTGGATACCATCATTCCGGGCGGAGACACGGTTATTTTGTCTGGTGACCTGCTGGTCATCGCACAATCCAGCCCTGTCCCCACCTGAATTTGGCACACGTATACAAAAACAGGCATGGTAAGAGGACGTTTTCCTCTCCATGCCTGTTTGTTTTGCTATTGATTCCAGGAAATATTTGTTGTATGATTTACTCTTGTCTGGTCGGGAAGAAACCTGGTATATTCAGAGTTCCTTCCGGCCTGCTATTTTTGTGAAATTCTCTTCACATACCCCGGCTCAGCGTGTTATAATATAGGCAAACCATCCAAAAAAAGCACCAGCTGGCAACGTGAGGACAGGAAGAAAGGACGATCGCACCATGTTAGGCAAACCGCGCCACCAGATGGATATGTGCCATGGATCACTTGCGGATAAGATTTTAAAGTTTGCCATTCCCTTGATGGCATCCAGTATCCTCCAGCTCCTGTTTAATGCCGCAGACGTCATCGTGGTCGGTCGGTTTGCAGGCAAGGAGTCACTGGCCGCCGTAGGCTCCACTACCTCCCTGATCAACCTGCTCATCGCCCTGTTTGTGGGCCTGTCGGTTGGTACCAACGTAGTAGTGGCCCGAAATCTGGGCGGTAAGCGCCATGACATGGTAAGCAAAGCGGTACATACCTCCATTCTCATGGCTCTGGTCAGCGGCGCGGTGCTGGCGGTATTCGGTGCCATCATGTCCCATCAGCTTCTGGTATGGATGTCCTCTCCCGAGGACGTAATCAACCTATCCACGCTCTATCTGCGCATCTACTTTTTGGGTATGCCCGCCACCATGGCCTACAACTTCGGCGCAGCGATTCTTCGTGCCCAGGGCGATACCCAGCGTCCCTTGTTCTACCTGATCATTGCCGGCGTGGTGAATGTGGTACTGAACCTGGTGTCGGTTATCCTGATGGGCATGGGCGTGGCTGGCGTAGCGATGGCCACGACCATCTCTCAGTACATCTCGGCCGGTCTGGTCCTGATGTGCCTCACCCATGAGGACGGCCCCCTGCGCCTGAACCTGCGGGATATGCACATCGACCGGCACATTCTGGGACAGATCATGGAAATTGGCCTGCCTGCCGGTTTCCAGGGTATCGTCTTCTCCCTGTCCAATGTGCTTATCCAGTCCTCCATCAACTCCTTCGGCTCCACGGTAGTAGCTGGCTCCGCCGCCTCCGCCAACATTGAAAACTTCGTCTACCAGGCCATGAACGCCTTCTATCAGACCAACCTCACCTTCACGGGACAGAACTACGGCGCCGGCGAATGTAAGCGTGTGGATAAATCTCTCATCTACTGCCAGACCTTCGTGATCATCACCGGTGTGGTACTGGGCAACCTTGCCTATCTGTTTGGCCATCCTCTGGTAAGCATTTATGCCCCTGGCGAGGAGGACGTCATCCAGCAGGGCATCATCCGTCTTGGCTACATCGCCCGAACCTACGCTCTGTGCGGTATCATGGACACCATGGTAGGCAGCCTGCGCGGCCTTGGTTACTCGGTGGGCCCCATGATCGTCTCCCTCATCGGTGCCTGCGGCCTTCGTATTGTCTGGATCTTCACCATCTTCCAGGTGGACCGCACCCCGGAAAATCTGTATATTTCCTATCCCATCTCCTGGATTGTGACCGGCGCGGTACACATTATTTTCTTCCTGATCGTACGCAAAAAAGCCTTTGCTCTGGTACGTGCCAACTCCCATGTGGAGGCAGAGGGTGCCCACCCAGAGATTTCCAAATCATAAGCACAAAAAATCCCGTGCTTCCTTACCAAAGGAAGCACGGGATTTTCTTATTCCACACTGGCCTCGTCCCACAGCACCGGTTCGCCCCGCTCCAAAGAGGGCTGAACCTCCAAAATACGCTGGTTGGAGGAGCCACGGAAGCGCAGGCTCAGATTTTTCTGGGCAATGACAAAGGGACCGTCCACCAGCACATCCAGCTGTTCCAACAGAGCACGGCCATAGTCCCCCACCTTTCCGGCAGCCAGATCCTCAAAGAGGTAGCCGGTGTAGCACCAGATATCCTTCTGGGGATACTGCTGTCGGACCCGCTTGACCAGTTCCAGCACCGTCTTCTGATTGTTAGGGTGGAAAGGCTCGCCACCCAGCAGGGATAGTCCCCGCACATAGGACTTGCCCAGCGCAGTAAGGATCTGATCCATCTGCTCCGGGCCAAAGGGCGCTCCATACTGGAAGTCCCAGGCCTCGGGGTTAAAGCACTCCGGGCAGGCGTGGGTGCATCCGGAGACAAACAGTGAAACCCGGATACCCGGGCCGTTGGCCACATCGATGGGCCGGATGTCAGCATAGTTCATAGTTTTCAGCCTCACAGCATTTCCGCCCAGGCGGAAACATAAAGATGATTTTCTTTAAAAATACCGTGCCCTCCAGCCGTGCAGCGGCCGAAGGGCACGGAGAGGCAAAGCGCAGCTTTGCAGGAAGTTCTTTGCAAGCTTTCTTTCAAGAAAGCGGATCAAAGGTGCAGAACGCGGGATTTGATCTCCTTCGTCTTACCTACATTCCAGTAGTTCTCCCCCAGATAACCGCAGGTACGGCGGGTGACGTTCATCTTGCTCTGGTCGGTGTTGTGGCAGACGGGGCACTCCCACTGGAAATCATCGTTGATGGTGATCTCTCCGTCGTAGCCGCAGCACTGGCAGTAGTCGCTCTTGGTGTTGAACTCGGCGTACTGGATGTTGTCGTAGATGAACTTGACAACCTCCTTCAGGGCCTCCAGATTGTGGCGCATGTTGGGGATCTCCACATAGGAGATACAGCCGCCGGTGGAGATCTTCTGGAACTGGCTCTCAAAGGTAAACTTATCGAAGGCGTCGATGTGCTCCCGCACATCCACGTGATAGCTGTTGGTGTAGTAGCCCTTATCGGTCACATCAGGAATGGAACCGAAGCGCTCCTTGTCGATGCGGGCGAAACGGTAGCACAGGCTCTCAGCGGGAGTGCCGTAGAGAGCGAAGCCAATGTTGGTCTCCGCCTTCCAGTCGTCGCAGGCCTTGCGCAGCCGGGCCATCACCTTCTGGGCAAACTCCTGGCCGCCGGGCTGGGTGTGGCTGACTCCCTTCATGAGCTTGGTCACCTCATAAAGGCCGATGTAGCCCAGAGAGATGGAGGAATAGCCGCCGTAGAGCAGAGGCTCAATGGGCGCACCCTTGGGCAGGCGGGCAATGGCACCATACTGCCAGTGGATGGGGCTAGAGTCGGAGTGGACGTTCTTCAGAGCCTCATGGCGGCACATCAGAGCCTCAAAGCACAGCTGCAGCCGCTCATCCAGCAAGGACCAGAACTTCTCCTCGTTTCCACCGGCCAGAATACCAATCTGGGGCAGGTTCAGGGAGACCACGCCCTGGTTGAAGCGGCCCTCAAACTTGTAGTTGCCGTTCTCGTCCTTCCAGGGAGACAGGAAGGAGCGGCAGCCCATGGGAGAGAACACGTTGCCCTCGTAGTTTTCCCGCATCTTCTTGGCAGAGATATAGTCGGGGTACATCCGCTTGGCGGAGCACTTGACGGCCAGCTCGGTGATATAGTCGTACTTGCCGCCCTTGAGGCAGTTGTGCTCGTCCAGCACGTAGACCAGCTTGGGGAAAGCGGGAGTGATATACACACCCTTCTCGTTCTTGATGCCCTCCAGACGCTGGCGCAGCACCTCTTCCACGATCATGGCGTTCTCCTCCAGGTAGGGGTCGCCCTCCTGGAGATTGAGGAACAGGGTGACAAAGGGGGACTGACCGTTGGTGGTCATGAGGGTGTTGATCTGATACTGGATGGTCTGCACGCCGCTCTTGAGCTCGTCCCGCACCCGGTCATCCACCAGACGCTCCACAGTCGCCTCGTCCACCAGGCCGGCGCACTCATAGGAGATGTGCTTGCGGAACTTCTCCCGGCTGCGGCGCAGATACTTGCCCAGGTGGCTCATATCCACGCTCTGGCCGCCGTACTGGTTGGAGGCCACGCAGGCAATGATCTGAGTGGTGACGGTGCAGGCCACCTGGAAGCTCTTGGGGGACTCAATGAGCTTGCCGTTCATCACGGTGCCGTTGTCCAGCATGTCGCCGATGTTGATGAGGCAGCAGTTGAAGATGGGCTGGATAAAGTAGTCAGCGTCGTGGAAGTGGATGGCGCCCTCGTCGTGAGCCTTGGAGATATACTCAGGCAGCAGGATGCGGCGGGTCAGGTCCCGGCTCACCTCGCCGGCAATGTAGTCGCGCTGAGTGGCGGCGATCATGGTGTTCTTATTGGAGTTCTCCTCGGCCAGTTCCTTGTTCTCATTGCGCAGCAGGGAGAGGATGGACTCGTCGGTCGTGTTCTGCTTGCGCACCAGAGCCCGGGTATAACGATAGATAATGTAAGTCTTGGCCAGATAGAACTTGTTCTCATTCACCAGGCCCTGCTCCACCAGGTCCTGGATCTCCTCTACGGGCAGCTTATCCCGGCCCAGATCCTCAATGCGGCTGACAATGGCCTCGATCCGGTCCAGGCTCAGCTGCTCCTCCTCGGAGACCTCGGCGTTCGCCTTCTGGATTGCGGTGATGATCTTGCTGCGGTCGTAGTCCACAACGGAACCGTCACGCTTGACAACTTTCATAAGGGCTCTCATAGGTGCTCTCCTTCTCGTTCGTGATGTAGATATGAAAAGCCGGGCCGCCCCAGCCTTATTTGTAACGGTTTTTGATTATAGCATGCCCCGCAGGCCGTGTCCACTAGATATTGTGTTTTCGGCAGTTTTTTCATCAACATATACCAAATGTATTTTTTCTGGAAATTATCCGTCCTTCTTTTTCCTTTGCAGCCTGCTTTGTGCTGAATTTGTCGATTTTAGGGGCTAATTTCCCCTTTTTCCCCGGAATCCTCCCCTTTGTGCATTTTGTCCCGCTGGAATATTCCATACACCTTTTCCCCCAGATTTTCCCGCCGCAATGGGCTTTCGGTTGCGTATAAGGACAAAATATGGTATACTTCCCCTTGATTTTACCGGCCGCCCGGCGGCTTTTAAGGAGGTTACCCTTTGAATCCCATTGCGGCAGCCATGAGCGGCGGTGTGGACAGTTCCACCGCTGTCTGGCTCTTACAGCAGGCAGGCTACGATCCTGTTGGCTTGACCATGTCTCTGTTCTCACCCGACGCCCTGCCCCCCGACCAGCGTTCCCAGTGCCACACCGCCCGGGATGTGGCCGACGCCCAGGCGGTGGCCCAGCGCCTGGGTATCTCTCACCACACCCTGGATCTGTCGGAATCCTTCCGCCGTGAGGTGATGGATCCCTTCGTCCAGGCCTATGAACAGGGCCAGACTCCCAATCCCTGTGTGCTGTGTAACCGGGCAATCAAATTCGGTGCCCTGCTCCAGGCGGCCCAGGAGATGGGGTGTCCTCTGCTGGCCACCGGCCACTACGCCCAGGTGGAACAGGATTCCGGCTCCGGACGCTGGCTGCTGAAAAAGGCCCTCCACCCAGATAAGGACCAGAGCTATGTGCTTTGGACCCTCACCCAGCAGCAGCTGGCCGCCACCCGCTTCCCCCTTGGACGGCTCTCCAAAGAGGAGATCCGCACTATCGCCCTGGAACAGGGGCTTGTCAGCGCCCGGAAAAGCGACAGTCAGGACATCTGCTTTGTCCCGGACGGAGACTATGCCTCCTTTATTTGTCACCACACCGGGAAACACTATCCGTCAGGTGACTTTGTCGATCCCCAGGGCAACGTTCTGGGCCGCCACCAGGGCATCATCCACTATACCCTGGGCCAGCGGCGGGGGCTGGGGGTATCCTCCAACCAGGGCCGACTGTATGTAACCGGGCTCAGCCCCCAGGACAACACCGTCACCCTTGGCTCCAACGCCGCCCTGTTTCACCGCAGCCTAACTGCCGGACAACTCAATCTCATTGCCATGGAGCGGCTGGACCAGCCCATCCAGGTGATGGCCAAAGTACGCTACCGCATGACGGAGCAGCCCGCCATCCTGGAGCAGACCGGTCCGGACACCGCCCGGCTCACCTTCCAAGAACCCCAGCGCGCCATTACCCCCGGCCAGTCGGTGGTCTTTTACCAGGACGACGTGGTACTGGGCGGCGGCGTGATTTTATCAGGAGAGGATTTATAATGAGTAAATCAAAACACAAAAAGCGCCATCCTCAGGGAAAGCGCGGTTACACCACCGCTCCCGTGGCGGAATCAGAATTTGCTACTGACGGCACCCGGAAGCGGATGAATCCCACAGCCCGCAACCTGCTGTTTGTTGCATTGATCTGTCTGGCCATCTCGGAGATTCTGCTGCGCATGGAGCTTCTGTCCGGAGCAGTCTCCCTGATCATCAGCGTTGCGGCTCTGGTGGCCCTGGTAGTGGCCATGTACCTCCAGTTCCGCAAGCCGGGCGGCGGCTCTCAGGGACGTCCCAGACTGTGACCCGCTTCTCTGGGCAAGGGGAATTCTGCGCGCATTGCCCTTGTATTTTCCAGTTTGGTAATATATAATTGGATAGTTATCCCTGGACAGACCCCTCTGTCCCCTGGTTTAGGAGGCCAATCATGAGAAAAGACTTTGCCCTGCCCGCTCTTGCCCTGGTGAGCGGCGCGGCGGGCTTTGCAGTACGGCTGTGGCAGCGCTCCTCGGCGCTGGACCCCACGACCAACCTGTTTACCCACGGCGCTCCCGCCACCTGGGCCCTGCTGGCCCTGACGGCGGTCGTTGCCGTTTTGGCACTGGTCCTGTGCTCTGGCGGTCGGACCATTTCGGAAGAGGAAGCCGACCGTGCCTTCCAGTGTTCCTCCACCGGTTATATGACCCTTATGGTGGTGGCAGGCATGGGCTTTCTGGTCTCGGCAGCTGCCGGCGTTCCTCAGCTGATGGAGGATCTGCAGGCCTGGCAGGCTGATCCCTCCCGGCATCTGCTGCCTGCGGCGCTGGGTCTTTCCATTCTGGGCTGTGTGGCCGGTGCTATCGGCTCTCTGGTGCTTGGAAAATCCAACTACCGGGCACTGTCCGGTGAGCAGGTCCGTCTGGCAGCTACTCTGCCCGCCTACGCCGCTTTGCCCTGGCTCATTCGGCTCTACCAGGTCTATTCCAGTGACCCGGTCCTGCTTAATTCCTTTGTTCCCCTGCTGGCCGCGGTTTTCCTGCTGCTGGCTCTCCACGGCCAAGCGGCTTTCTTCTACCGCCGGCCCCGCTGCCGCAGTTTTACCGTCTTTGCAGTGATGGGCGTCTACTTTGGGCTTACCGCTCTGGCTGACCGCCTGTCCCTGTTTGATTCCCTGCTGGCAATCTCCTTTGTTGTGTGTAGCTTCGGCGCTCTGACGGCTCTGTCCGCCCGGCGCTTTTCTCCCACTCCCCTGGGTCCGCGAATGCCCCAGGAGGATATGGATAATGGAACAATTTGAGAGCGAGAGGAAGTATTATCATGGAACGCAAACGCTTTTATATCACGACCCCTATCTACTACCCCAGCGATAAGCTCCACATCGGCCACACCTACTGCACCGTGGCCACCGACGCCATGGCCCGCTATAAGCGCCTGTGCGGCTATGATGTGCTGTTTCTGACCGGCACCGACGAGCACGGCCAGAAGATTGAGGACAAGGCCAAGGAGGCCGGCGTCTCCCCCAAGGAGTTTGTGGACAAGATCGTCACCGGCGAGCGCGGCGTGCTGGATCTGTGGAAGCTGATGAACATCTCCAATGACCGCTTCATCCGCACCACCGACGACTACCACGTCTCCGCCATTCAGAAGATTTTCAAGAAGATGTACGAGAAGGGCGACATCTACAAGGGCGAGTATGTGGGCAAGTACTGCAAGCCCTGTGAGTCCTTCTGGACTGAGAGCCAGCTGGTGGACGGCAAGTGCCCCGACTGCGGCCGTGAGGTTCAGGACGCCAAGGAGGAGGCCTACTTCTTCCGTCTGAGCAAGTACGCCGACCGCATCCAGCACCTGCTGGAGGACACCGACTTCCTGGAGCCCCGCTCCCGTGTCAATGAGATGGTCAACAACTTCATCAAGCCCGGCCTGGAGGACCTGTGTGTCTCCCGCACCAGCTTTACCTGGGGCGTGCCTGTGGACTTTGACCCCGGCCATGTGGTCTATGTTTGGGTGGACGCTCTGTTCAACTACACCACCGCTCTGGGCTTCCTCAACGACAAGTACGACGACTATGAGAAGTTCTGGCCCGCCGACGTCCACTTTGTCGGCAAAGAGATCGTCCGCTTCCACTCCATTATCTGGCCCGCCATGCTCATGAGCATGGACATGCCTCTGCCTAAGAAGGTATTTGGCCACGGCTGGCTGCTGCTGGACGGCGGCAAGATGTCCAAGTCCAAGGGCAACGTGGTGGACCCCTATATCCTGGCTGAGCGCTTCGGTGTGGACGCCCTGCGTTTCTTCCTGCTGCGCACCTTCCCCTTCGGCTCCGACGGCAACTTCTCCAACGAGGCTCTCATCAACACCATCAACGTGGATCTGGCCAACGACCTGGGCAACCTCCTGAGCCGCACCGTATCCATGGTAGGCAAGTACTTTAACGGCACTCTGCCCAAGGAGCGCCAGGCCGACGCTTTGGACGAGGAGCTCACCGCCATGGTGTCCGCCCTGCGCGGCCGCTACGAGGAGCAGATGGAGCATTATGCTTTCCAGAACGCTCTGAGCGAGATCTTCAAGGTCATCTCCCGGGCCAACAAGTATATCGACGAGAATGCCCCCTGGGTGCTGGCCAAGGACATGGAGGCCAACGGCGTGCGTCTGGCTACTGTCATGTATAACCTGCTGGAGACCCTGCGGGTGTGCGCCATCCTGCTGACTCCCTTCATCCCCACCTCCGCCGCTGAGATTCTGCGCCAGATCGGCGCCTGTGATGCCTGCTCCACCTGGGAGAGCGCCGCTGTCTTCGGCAGCCTGCCCGCTGACGTGACCGTCACCCGGGGCGACAACCTCTTCCCCCGCATCGACGCTGCCAAGGAGCTGGAGGAGCTGGAGAAGGCCGCTGAGGAGGCTAAGAAGGCTGCCCTGCCCGCTCTGGAGCTGGAGCCCCAGCTGGAGGAGAAGGTCGACTTTGACACCTTCTGCAAGAGCGATTTCCGTGCGGTCAAGGTGAAGGCCTGTGAGAATGTGAAGAAGTCCAACAAGCTGCTGAAGTTCACCCTGGACGACGGCACCGGCGTGGACCGTCAGATCCTCTCCGGCATCGCCATGTACTATAAGCCTGAGGAGCTGGTGGGCAAGACCCTGATGGCCATCGTCAACCTGCCTCCCCGCAAGATGATGGGCCAGGAGAGCTGCGGCATGCTGCTCTCCGCCGTCCACACCGAAAAGGGTGAGGAGCGGCTGAACCTAGTCATGCTGGATGACAAGATCCCCGCGGGCGCAAAAATGTGCTGATATAAAAAATGCCGGACCTGAAAAAGGTCCGGCATTTTTTATTAAAATGTAAGCGCTGGAAACACGTTCAGAGCCGCGGCTCCTTTTCCACCAAAAAATTGGTCAGCAGAATTCCTTTTCGCTCCACTTGGCGCTCCTGCACCATCTGGTAGCCCCGCCCCTGAAAAAAGGGCAGTGCTGTGATGGATGCATGGGCATACAGGCGGGACGCGCCGCAGCATGCCTCCAGCCGATCACACAGAGCTGTGGCAACGCCCTGGCGCTGCCAGTCTGGATGCACATACAGCCGGTCCAGATAGCCGTCCCGGCAGATATCGCCAAAGCCGATGATCTGATCCTCCTGCTGAGCCACCAGCGTATAGTGGCTGAGGAAGGAGCGGTTCCATGCGGCCAGGTCGGTATGCCCGTCCGCCCAGGCATCCAGCTGCTGGGGAGTATAGTCAACAGCGTTGGCAGTGTGCACCGTTTCGTAGAACAGCCGGGCCAGTTTCTGGCAGTCCAGGGGGCAATATTCGCGCAGTTCCAAAGAGGTTCTCCTTTCCGGGGGAATGACACAAAAAGATTCCCTGGGGCCCGGCGGAGCCCCAGGGAGCGGTTCAGAGCGGAAACAGTGTATTTATGGTAAAGGGGGATCAGCCCTTAACCAGCACGGGGTTGACGCCGACCTTCTTGCCTTCCTCATAGACATAGAAGCCAGCGCCGGACTTCCGGCCCAGATAGCCGGCGGCCACCATCTTGCGCAGCAGGTGGGCGGGGCGGTACTTGGTGTCGCCCAGGTCGATGTAGAAGGTCTCCATAACCTCCAGTAGGATGTCCAGGCCAATCATGTCTGCCAGAGCCAGGGGGCCCATGGGGTGGTTACAGCCGCAGATCATACCCTCATCCACGTCTTCCACGGAGCCGATGTCCTCGTCCAGGACCTGCACGGCCTCGTTGAGCATGGGCAGCAGCATACGGTTGACGATGAAGCCGGGCTTATCCTTGGCCAGGATGGGACGCTTGCCCATGTGCTTACCGACCTCAGTGACGATGTCGATGGTCTCCTGAGAGGTGCGCAGGCCGTAGACGATCTCCACCAGGCTCATAACGGGCACAGGGGAGAAGAAGTGCAGGCCAACCACGCGATCAGGACGGCTGGTGGCAGCAGCCAGGCTGGTCATGGAGATAGAGGAGGTGTTGGAGGCAAAGATGGTGCGGCTGTCGCAGATCTTATCCAGCTGCTGGAAAATAGCCTGCTTAGCCTCCAGGTTCTCGTAGATGGCCTCGATGACCAGATCCACATTGGAGGCCACGTGAACGCTGACGGAGGTGGTGAGGCGGGCCAGACAGGCGTCCTTCTCCTCGGCTGTCATTTTGCCCTTCTCCACCAGACGCTCCAGGCGCTTGGTGATACCGGTCACTCCGCGCTCCAGAGCGGCCTTGCTCTGGTCATTCAGGATCACTTCATAGCCGCACTGAATGGCGGTCTGGGCAATACCGCTGCCCATCAGGCCGGAACCGACGACGAAAATTTTGCGGATTTCCATGTTGATCTCCTTCTCTATGATGTAGTTGTTGGCTCTGGCTCCCAGGTAGGCGCCAGCTTCGGCGGAAACTGTGATAACTAATTTTATCATAGAGCGCCCGACCTTGTCCAGAAAAAACCAACCAGGTTGGGCTGCTTTACGCCAAGGCGGGAAGCGAGCCAGTTTTTGGACGCCGGCGCTGGCCGGCGTGCCGCTCTTTTGAACAAAAATAACTATATCCGGAAACCGGCGGGCCGTCAACCGCACAGAGGCAAGATGGTTACGAAACCGATAAAAAATAATAAGATATGCAAAAAAGAACCAGCACACTGACTACAACCAGGCCGCTCCCTCTTGTCTTTCCGGGCTGTGTCGGGTATAATTTCAAAAAAGAACGAAAGAAGGTGGCCCCCATCGGAAAAAGATTGGCTTGGGTGCTGGCCTCCGCCCTGCTGCTCACCGGCTGCAGCAGCGGACAGAATGACACAGACCAGCACTTTTCCCTGGGCGACACAGTATCCACAGCGTGGTTTGATTATTCGGTAACCGAAGTAGAATCCACCCAAGAGTACGGCGGCTATATCAGCGCGCAGGGGGATCAGCTGGTGGTGGTGGAGTTGACTCTGAAGAGCACGTACCCTCAAGCGGTAACTATGTTCGACAGCGATTTTCAGCTCTCCTGGGACAGTATGAGCCAGGATGATACCCAGTGTATGCCGGTGGAGTACTACTGTGATCAGCAGTTGCCCACAGAATATGAGCTCGCCCCCAGAGAGAGCCGCAGCGGCGTTCTGGTCTATCAAGTACCTGACGATCAGAGCACCTTTCAATTTACCTTCCAGGAGTTTTTCGATGATGGAACGCAGGAAGGCCGCCCCGGCGATCAATACGTGATGGATCTCACCCCCCAGGCGTAACCTCTTGCATTTTGTACCCCCGGGCAGTATGATATTATATAGTTGTATAAATCGTGGAAGCGGCCCAACTACGGGCCGCTTCCACCTCCTTCATTGGCATCTGTTTCATTTTAAAAGGAAATCGAGGAAGAATTATGCGTGTATTTGATACCCACGCCCACTATGATTCCGGGGCCTTCAACGCCGACCGTCTGGAGCTGCTGGCCGGTATGCCCCAGCAGGATGTGGCGCTCATTGTAAATCCCGGCTGTGATCTGGAGACCTCCCGCACCGTCGTGGAGCTGGCCGACCGGTTCCCCTTCGTCTACGCTGCCGTAGGGGTACATCCCTCCGACTGTGGTCCCTGGCAGGACAGCTGGGTGGACGAACTGAAAGCCCTGGCCGCCCACCCCAAGGTGAAGGCCATCGGTGAGATCGGTTTGGACTACTACTGGAAAGAAAATCCCCCCAAGGAGTTCCAGCAGATGGTTTTCCACCGGCAGATGGAACTGGCACAGGAGCTTCGGCTGCCGGTCATCATCCACGACCGTGAGGCTCACCACGACTGCCTGGAAGTGGTCCGCTCCCATCCCCAGGTCACCGGCGTATACCACTGCTACTCCGGCAGTCTGGAGGACGCTAAAGTGCTGGTAAAGCTGGAATGGATGCTGTCCTTTACCGGCACCATCACCTATAAAAATGCCCGCAAGGCTCTGGAGGTCATTGACTGGCTGCCTATGGACCGGATCATGATTGAGACCGACTCCCCCTATCTCACCCCGGAACCCTTCCGCGGCAAGCGCAACGACTCCGGAAAGGTCCATCTGGTGGCGGAGAAGATCGCCGAGGTAAAGGGCATGGACGCGGAAGAGGTGGCCCGCATCACTCTGGAAAACGGCAAACGGTTTTTCCATATCGAGGAGGCATAAGGGATATGACCATCACCTACGAATACGAGGGGGCACTGTACGTCAACCTCACCAACAAGTGTAACTGCAACTGTGAGTTCTGCCTGCGCCATGGTGAAAAAGAGGGCTCCATCTATACGGAGGACTCCCTGTGGCTGGAGCGGGAGCCCACCCGCCAGGAGGCTCTGGACAGCTTCCTCAGCCGGGACATCCCCAGCTACCGTGAAATCGTCTTCTGCGGCTATGGCGAACCCACTTACCGTCTGGACGATATTCTCTGTCTGGTAGACGAGCTGAAGGCCCACTACGGGGACCAGTTGCCCCCGGTGCGTATCAATACCAACGGCCATGCCAATCTCATCAACGGCCGTGACGTATGCCCGGAGCTGAAGGGACGCATCGATACCCTGTCCATCTCCCTCAATGCCAACAACGCCGCTGATTACGTGGCCCTGTGCCACCCCATCCAGGGCGAGGAAGCCTACCAGGCCATGCTGGACTTTGCCAAAGAGTCCAAAACCTATGTCCCCCACGTGGTATTTACCGTGGTGGATAAGGGAACCGATCCCGCTGAGATTGAGGAGAGCCGCTCCATTGCCCAGAGTCTGGGCGTCCAGCTGCGGGTACGGGCGTATATCGACTCCTGAATTTCATCCGGTCTGTTTCATCTGCTCCACCTGTCGGGTGATGTAGTCCCCCACCTCATCAAACGGAATATCCAAAGCGGCCGAAAGCTCATCGTGGAGAAGAAATTCTGCCCGCTTCTGAAAATCCTGGTCCACCTTGCTGGGCTTCTTTCCGCTGCGGGTATTGGCTGTGCTTTTGGTGTACGCAGTTTTGATAAGCTGGACCAGATCCTCACAGGAATGGCTGTCCAGAAAACTGCGGTAGCGCTGGGCCAGCATACGGTAATCCAGATGTTCCAGCTGCGCCTGTTGGATTTCCGGAATACGGCGGATCAATTCCTGAGCTGCCTCGCGGCTGAGAATCGGCCGCATAAATACTTTGGTATCTACCGGTACATAGATGGTCCCCGTACTCTGCAGCGGGATCAAAGTGTAGTACTCCACTTTGGAACCCGGATCAAACGGAGGCGGTCCAACTGCCTCCACCCGGCACACACCAGTACCGCTGTATACGATGAGACTTCCAATCGAAAACATCAAGTCTCCCCCATTCTGATAAAAATGAAAAAGCGTGTGGTTCTGACAACTGGACTTACGTTCTCAGAACCACACGCTGTAACTATATTTTAGCACATTTTTTCGCGGAATGTAAGAAAATCCTTGTGATACCGCCGTCAGGCCGCACCTTCCAGTTCCTCACGAGCCTCCCGCTCGCTGTCGGCGGAAAAGCAGAACCGCCCGGCCCAGTCATATACCTCCACATGTCCTCTTACCCAAACAATGCTGTAATCCATGGCGTATGCTCCTTTCCATATCCCTTGATGCTTGTTTATATCTTCTTTGGATGATCTGAGTATAGCAAATGATATGTCCAATAAACGGGATAGTTTTAACAAGGTGGACAGGAAAGGAAACATACGTTATACTTTAAAAAAAGCAGGAGGGAATCAGGATGGAACCTATTTTTTACACCGTCACGGATATCAACGGCGACTACGCTCAACTGCTCGGCGATCAGGGGCAAGAGCACTCTATCACTATGTTTCTGCTGCCCGAGGGAACCACAGTGGGCAGCCGTCTGAAGCTGGAAAACTTTATTTGGAGCTTGGAAGCGTAAAAAACAGCCCCGCCGTTCGGCGGGGCTGTTGCTGTTTCTCTAGCCAAATGCAGTCATGGGACACGTTCGTACATGAATCCTTCCCAATCCCATTGGCCGTATAGATAGGAGTCATAGCCCGGGATCTCATAGATGCGGAAGCGGGTATCTCCGCTTGTTGCAATGCCCAAAAACTTCCCTTTGTCGGTCCCATGAACCGGGGCACTGTCGGTACGCTCATAAGACACGCCATCCACGGTGAGAACATCCCACTCCGGGCCATGGATCGTACCGATGACAGGTGCTCCCAACGTCCTCCAGTACAGAAACAGACCTCCCCCCAGAAGGACTAAAAGGATGCCAATGATGCAGGGAATCAGCATCTTCTTTTTCATTCCAATCGCCTCCTATGAAATATCCTCGCCGTCATCCTAGCATGGAATCCATGCATAACGCAATCTTTCTTTCCGTTTCTTATAAATAAAAAGGCAGCAGGATCGCTCCTGCTGCCAAAATATTTATTCGCAAATTACTTATTGCTGCGGCGCCAGATGTGCATCTTCTCAGCGTCCTGGATGAGCTGCTCACGGAAGTCGGGGTGAGCAATGGAGATCAGCGCCTCGGCGCGCTCCCAAGTGGACAGGCCCTTCAGGTTGACCATGCCGTACTCGGTGACGATGTAGTGCACGCAGGAGCGGGGATCGGTGCAGATGGAACCGGGGGTGAGGGTGGGCACGATGCGGCTCTTCACAGTGCCATCCTTGCCGGTGACCGTAGAGGACATGCAGATGAAGCTCTTGCCGCCCTTGGACAGGTAAGCGCCCATCACGAAGTCCAGCTGACCGCCGGTGCCGGAGATATGCTTGAGACCGGCAGACTCGGCATTCACCTGGCCAAACAGGTCCATATCAATGGCGTTGTTGATGGAGATGAAGTTATCCAGCTGAGCCAGCACCCGCACGTCATTGGTGTAGTCCACAGGAGCAGCCATCACGTCGGGGTTGCGGTCCACGTAGTCGTACAGCTTCTTGGAGCCGGCAGCAAAGGCGTACACCTGGCGGCCCTTATCCAGAGCCTTGTTCTTACCGGTGAGCTTGCCCGCCATAGCCATGTCCACAAAGCCGTCCACGTACATCTCGGTGTGAACACCCAGGTCCTTCAGATCGGACTGAGCAATCATAGCGCCGATGGTGTTGGGCATGCCGCCAATGCCCAGCTGCAGGCAGGCGCCGTTGGGGATCTGAGGCACGATGAGCTCGGCCACAGCCTTGTCCACCGCGGTGGGCTCGCCGCCGCCGCCCAGCTGAGCGACCTCGGGGTTATCCCCTTCCACAACATAGTCCACGTCCTTGATGTTGATCTCACAGCCGGTGAGACCGTACACCCAAGGCATGTTCTTGTTCACTTCCAGGATGATGACCTTGGCCTTCTCCAGCATGTCGGCCAGGTGAGAGGCGGCCAGAGCAAAGCTGAAGTTACCGTGGCTGTCCATGGGGGTGACCTGGAGCATAGCCACGTCCACAGTCAGGTTCTCCCGGTAGAAACGGGGCAGCTCGGAATAGCGCATGGGGCTGAAGAAGCCCATGCCCTTGGTCATGATCTTACGGTCAATGCCGCTGCAGTGCCAGGAGTTCCAGGTGAAGTGCTCACCGGCATCCTCGGCCTTGGCGATCTCCGGCATCCACATGGTAACGCCGCCGCGGACCTTCACGTCCCGCAGCTCGTCCTTACGAGCGGCCAGGGCCTTGTCCAGGGCGATGGGGTGGTTGGTGCACCAACCGTAGTCCACCCAGTCACCGGATTTGACTACCTTGACCGCCTCTTCGGCGGTGGTCAGCTTCTGCTGATACATGGCTTGATAATCCATTTTGATACCCTCCAGTTATGTTAAATATTGAGAGATTCCTTTAGTTGTCCAGGTAATAGGGCTTCATCAGGCTCTTCTGCTCGGTAGAATCCTTCACCCTATTGGAGCGCATGGGCTCGATCGGCCCTCTGGGCCCACGATCCCGGCGGCGGTCCGGACGGGAATTCTTCTTTTTCCCAGAGACCGGCTCCTCCTTTTTCTTAGGTGCGGAAGGGACCGCTTTGACCTTTCCTTTGTCCTTGGTCTGGACTGTCTCAACCCGTGGTTCCTTCTCGCCCCGACGTTCCTTACGGCGACTGCGGGGCGCGGAGCGGTGGGACAGCGGAGACTCCTGAACGCTCAGGGGCTTGCGGGGCGCCAGAAGCCGGGCGGTGGCGTCCATGATATGATCGCCCGCCAGGGGATTGGGACGGGAGAAATCGGTACGAGGCATGGCGTTTCCGGTCTCCATGCGGCTGCCCGGACGGGTCAGCTTACGGCGGCGGGAGGTCTGCTGGACCTGAGGCTCCGGCTCAGAAACTTGGGACACCGGGGCAGCCTGTACCTGTTCAGCCTGCTTGGGCTTTGCCTTGGCCTTGCGGCGGCGGCGCCGGGACTTGGCAGGTTTCTCCTCCTGTGTCTGGACCGGAGTCTCAGCCACAGGCTGGGGAGCAGCCTGCGCCGCTTCCGCCTTGCGCTGAGCGGCCGCTTTTCTGGCCTCATCCCGGGCACGGCGCTGCTCCTTGGCGGCGGCTCGGGCCTGGGCGTCCTCCTCGTTGATGATGCGGCCGTTCTTATCCCGCTTGGGGGCCTGGAGGTCCACCATAGGATAGGGATGGTCCTCTACCACAGGAATGGAGCGGCCAATGAGCTTTTCAATCTCTTTAAGCAGGGGTTTTTCGCTGAAATCACAAAATGCCACGGCGGTGCCTCCATGACCCGCCCGGCCGGTACGGCCGATGCGGTGGACGTAGGTCTCAGGCACCTCGGGGAGGTTGTAGTTGAACACGTGGGAGAGCTCCTCAATGTCCAGTCCCCGGGCAGCGATGTCGGTGGCCACCAAACAGCGGATGGCCCCGGACTTGAAGTCGGCCAACGCCTGCTGTCGGGCGGTCTGGCTCTTGTTTCCGTGGATAGCAGCGGCGGTGATGCCCGCCTTTACCAGATCCCGGGCCACCTTGTTGGCCCCGTGCTTGGTGCGAGTAAAGACCAGCGCATTTTTTACGCCCAACTGGTCCATCAGCAGGGAGAGCAGCTTGGTCTTGTTGCCCCGGTCTACAAAGTACACCGACTGGCGGATGGCCTCCACCGGCGAGGATACCGGGTCCACCGCCACCCGGGCGGGGTGGTGAAGCAGAGAGTTGACCAGCTCGGCAATTTCTTTGGGCATGGTAGCGGAGAAAAACAGGGTCTGCTTTTTCTCAGGCAGCCACTTGAGAATCTTCTTTACGTCGTGAATAAAGCCCATATCCAGCATCCGGTCGGCCTCATCCAGCACAAAGATCTCAAGATCATTCAGATGGATGAAGCCCTGCTGATACAGGTCACCCAGGCGGCCGGGTGTGGCCACCAGAATGTCTACGCCTTTCCCCAGTTTCTCTACCTGGGGTGCCTGTCCCACGCCGCCGAAAATTACCGCGCAGCGCAGGGCCAGATGACGGCCGTAGTGTTCAAAGCTCTCACCGATTTGGATGGCCAACTCCCGGGTGGGAGTGAGGATGAGAGCACGGATGGGGTGCCCGGATACAGGCTTGCTGCTCAACCGCTGGAGAATCGGGGCGGCAAAGGCACAGGTTTTTCCGGTGCCCGTCTGGGCGCAGCCTAGCACGTCCCGCCCCGCCAGGGCAGGGGGAATGGCCTGCTCCTGGATGGGAGAGGGCTTTTCATAGCCCTCCTCCTTCAGAGCAGCCAGGATTTGGGGACACAGCCCCAGATCTTCAAATGTCATGGTGTTCGTTCCTTCTTTTCATTCGGCAGCGGTGGGGAGACGCCCCGAGGCGGCCGGCCCGCGGTTCCCTGCGGGCTGGGGTGTCACTGCGCCGAGACCAGTTCCAGTACCTGGGCTACACTCTGGGCCAGCTCCTGTCCGGGGAGGGCATCTACAATGTAGTCGGCATAGGTCTCATAGAGAGGGGCGCGGATGGTGAGGATATCGTCCAGCGTCTGACCGGGCTCCAGGGCGATGCCCCGGGAGTCCAGATTGTGGATGCGGCGCTTGAGTTCCTCCAGAGGCACCCGGAGATAGATCACCGGGCCCATAGCCTTCAGATGGGCCATGGCTCCCTCCCGGCAGACTACGCTGCCGCCCGTGGCAATGACGTGGTGGTCACACTGGACCGAGCACACAGCCCGCTCCTCTGCGTCCAGAAAATAGGGTACGCCCCGGCGGTCCAAAATATCCTGAAGCAGGGCTCCTTCCTGCTGCTGAATAACCAAATCGGTATCCAAAAAGCCAAAGCCCAGGGCCTTGGCCAACAAAACACCCACGGTGCTCTTGCCCGAACCGGGCATTCCGATCAAGGTAATATTGTACACAGTCTGTTCCCTCTCTTGGCGAAATTCATAACATTAAAAGTTTACCACATCTTTGTGGAAAAAGGAAGGGGGACACATCCCAGAGGCGTTCCTTTTTTTCCATGTCGGTGCTATAATGAACCAAGAGAGAAGAAAACCGACCGATATGAAGGAGGCAGGCCATGGAATTACTGGAGCTGTTCAACATCCAGGGAACCCTGTTTTTGATGATTTTAGTGGGCGCTCTGGTCAAAAAGCTGGGCATCGTGGATGAGGCGGGTCGACGGTGCCTGACCGATCTGTGCGTCAATGTGATCATCCCCTGCAATATCTTGAAATCCTGTTTGATTGACCTGGACTCCTCCGTACTCAGCGCCTGCGAGATTCTGGTGGTCGTTGCCCTGGCCATTCAGATCATCAGCGTGATTCTCAACAAATTTCTCTACAAAAATTACCCGGAGGCCCAAAACAAGGTGCTGAAATACTGCACCTTAGTATCCAACGGCGGCTTTTTGGGCAACGGCGTAGCGGAAGGAGTTTACGGCACTCTGGGACTGCTCTATGCCTCCATGTATCTCATTCCCATGCGCATCGTCATGTGGTCGGCTGGTACCTCCTACTTTGTGGCGGGAGGCACCGACAAAAAGAAGGTGGTACGCAACATTCTCACCCACCCCTGCCTGGTAGCTGTGTACATCGGCATGGCAATCATGCTCCTGCACATTCCCCTGCCCACCCTGCTCACCTCCACCATTACAGGCATCGGCAACTGCAATACCGCCATTACCATGTTTATCATTGGCACCATTCTGGTGGATGTGCCTCTGCTTACCATCGTCAACCCAACCACATTGTGGATCAGCGCCCTGCGTCTGGTGCTGCTGCCCGCAGCGGCCTGGGGGATCTCCCTGGCTCTGGGGCTTGAGCCGGTGGCCACCGGCGTGGCTGTGATCATGACCGGTATGCCTGCCGGATCCACCGCCGCCATCTTCGCTGCCCGGTATGGCAGCGATGCAGTGTTTGCCACCAAATGCGTGGTACTCAGCACCCTGCTGTCCATGCTCACCATTCCGGTGTGGTGCTATCTCATCGGCGCTTGACAAAGGGGGGCAGGATATGGTATCCTGTCCCACGCAATAAAGGGAATGAGGTCTCCCTTGTCCTTCGGGACTAAACCGCCTACAAGGCTGATGGCTTCTGCGATTTTTTTGCAGGGGCATCAGCTTTTTTGCTGCCCCGGAAAGGAAGAAAATGGTATGTTAACAAGTTTAGGACTGGTCCTGCTGCTGGGCATGGCCCTGGGCGCGCTGGCAAAACGCCTGAAACTGCCCTCTTTGGTGGGTATGCTCATTGCGGGCATGATATTAGGTCCCTATGCCCTGAATCTGCTGTCCGACAGCCTGCTGAATATTTCGGCAGACCTGCGGCAGCTGGCGCTGATCATTATTTTGACCCGGGCAGGCCTCTCCCTGGATGTGGAGGCTTTGAATCGGGTGGGCCGCCCGGCAATCCTCATGTGCTTTGTCCCCGCCTGCTTTGAAATCTTGGGCATGACCCTGCTGGCTCCTGCGCTGCTGGGCGTTTCCACCCTGGATGCCGCCATCATGGGAGCCGTGGTGGGAGCGGTATCCCCGGCAGTGATCGTGCCCCGGATGATCCGTTTGAGCGAAGAGGGCTGGGGTGTGGACCGGGGTATCCCCCAGCTTATTTTGGCCGGTGCCTCGGTGGATGACGTCTTTGTCATCGTCATGTTCACCGCTTTCACCGGACTGGCCTCCGGCGGCACAGGGCTGACTGCAGGAGCTGTATTGAGCATTCCCGCCTCCATCCTCACCGGCGTAGCGGCAGGCCTGCTGCTGGGGTGGCTGCTGGCCCAATGGTTCCGCCGTGTCCATATGCGGGACTCGGTGAAGGTGGTGATCCTGCTGTCCCTGGCCTTCCTGCTGGTGGCAGCAGAGGATGCTCTGGAGGGGATCTTCCCCTTCTCCGGTCTTCTGGCCGTAATGGGCGCCGGAGTAGGCCTGCAGCGGTGGCGTTCCGTTGTGGCCCAGCGGCTGAGCCTGAAATTCTCCAAGCTGTGGGTTGCCGCTGAGGTGGCCCTGTTCGTGCTGGTGGGCGCGGCGGTGGATCTGCGCTACGCTCTGAGTGCGGGCGTAATGGCCATTCTGGCCGTGTTGGGCGCTCTGTGCTTCCGGGCGGTGGGCGTTCTGGTGTGCGTCAGCGGCGCTCATTTCAGCCCCAAAGAAAAGCTCTTCTGTGTGCTGGGCTATCTCCCCAAAGCCACCGTCCAGGCTGCCATCGGCGGCGTGCCCCTGGCTATGGGCCTGGGCTGCGGACAGATCGTACTCACCGTGGCGGTCATCGCCATTTTGGTCACCGCTCCTCTGGGCGCCCTGGCCATCGACCGCAGCTATCCCAAGCTGCTCACCCAGCGTCCTCCCGAATGATGCAAACAGGCCCCGGCACGCTGTGCCGGGGCCTGTTTTTTATGGGCATGTTTCTGTTTCGCTCATTGCTCAGAACTGGAAAATAATCCCCACCACCGCAGCGGCGGCAATGAACAAGATGGGGTGCAGCTTTTTCAGCGGGGTCCACTTCATACACACGAACACCGCCGCTGCCAGCAGCACCGTGCGCCAGCGAATCGCCGGAAAGCTGTCCGGCGCCAGCTGGTTGGTAACGGTAAAGACCGACCAGGCTACGCTCAGCCCTGCTGAGGCGATCAGCGCAGTGGAGGCGGGACGCAGACCGGAGAAGGTAGCCTCCACACCCTTACTGTGGCGGAATTTCTGCAGGAACCCGGCAATGATCAAAATCACAATAATGGACGGGGTAATCAGCCCCAGAGTGGCGATCACCGCGCCGGGAATACCGGCGATTTCAAAGCCCACGTAGGTGGCCATGTTGACGCCCATAGGGCCGGGGGTAGACTCGGAGACGGCAATCATGGTGGTCAGATCTCCGTTGGTAAACCACCCGGTGGTCTCTCCCATATGCTGGAGGAAGGGGATGGTGGCCATGCCGCCGCCCACCGAGAAGAGTCCGGTTTTGAAAAACTCATAAAACAGCCGCAGCAAAACCATCATGCCTTCTCACCTCCCTTGCCTTCTTTGCGGGGGTAGAAGAGAAACCAGCCCAGAACGCCGGAAAGTACGACCAGTACCGCCGGGGAGGTGATGGTGGAGACAATGCTTGCCGCCACACCGGTCAGGGCAAGAGAATCGCTGAACAGCCCTCCGCCCTGAGCCAGCAGAAGCACCCCAACAAAGATCCACGGTGCGATTTTCCCTTTCAAGGTACTCTTGCCAAGCTTGAACACACTCACAGCGATCAGAGCGACCACCGCAGCGTTGATTCCCGCCAGAGCATGAGCTACCACCGGATACTCTGCAAAGTTTTTCAGGAATGCGGCAATGATGGTAATGATGATAAGGGATGGAAATACCACACCCAGGGTTGCCAAAATCCCCCCCAAAACGCCTTTATACTTGTGGCCAATGAAGGTCGCGGTATTCACCGCGATAATGCCCGGGGTGCACTGGCCGATGGCAAAATAGTCGGTGAGCTCCTCTTCCGTGGCCCAGCCCTTTTTTTCCACCACCTCCCGCTGGAGGATGGGCAGCATGGCATAGCCACCGCCAAAGGTACAGACACCGATTTTCGCAAAGGTTAAAAACAGATCCAGATAAATATTCAATCAAAAGCCTCCCAAGACAACAATCTCCCGCTCTATATGTGCTTTATTCCAGCCCCTCCAGCTCATCCAGCCACAAAGAGGCCACTGCATCGGAAGGCATTCTCCAGTCGCCACGGGGACTGAGGGCCACAGAGCCCACCTTAGGTCCGTCGCTGAGGCAGGAGCGCTTGAACTGCTGGGAGAAGAAGCGGCGGTAGAAATTCTTGAGCCACTTCAGGATGGTCGCCCGGTCGTACTGGCTTCCCAGAGCATACAGGGCCAGCCGGAACACCTTCTTGGGCGAGAAGCCCCAGCGGAGAATGTGATAGAGGAAGAAGTCGTGCAGCTCATAGGGGCCTACCAGATCCTCCGTTTTCTGGCTGATCTTGCCCTCAATGGCGGGCAGCAGTTCAGGAGAGACCGGGGTATCCAGAATGTCACTGAGCACATCGGACAGCTGGCGGTCCTCCTGGGCCTTGTCGTCGGAGATAAAGGACACCAGATGACGCACTAGAGTCTTGGGAATACCCGCATTAACGGCGTAGTTGCTCATATGGTCGCCGTTGTAGGTACACCAGCCCAGAGCCAGCTCACTGAGGTCGCCGGTTCCAATAACCAAACCACCGGTCTGGTTGGCGATGTCCATCAGCACCTGGGTACGCTCCCGGGCCTGACCATTCTCAAAGGTGACGCTGTGGTCCTCCATGCTCTGGCCAATATCCTTAAAGTGGACCTTCACCGCGTTGCCGATGTCGATGGTGCGCAGGGTGCAGCCCAGCCGCTCAGCCAGCAAGACCGCATTGGATTTGGTGCGGTCAGTGGTGCCGAAGCAGGGCATGGTAACGGCAATGATGTCGCTGGCCGGACGATCCAGCATCTGCATGGCCACAGCAGTAATCAGCACCGCCAGGGTGGAGTCCAGGCCGCCGGACAAGCCCACCACCGCCGTCTTAGCGTGGGTGTGCTCCAGCCGCTTTTTCAGGCCCAGAGCAGCAATGCACAAAATCTCGTTGCAGCGCTCGGCCCGGTCGCCCTCGTCCTGGGGCACAAAGGGGCTGGGGGAGACAAAGCGGGTCAGTCGGGTCTCCTCCAGGGTGAGGGAGAACTCGCCGCGCCAATATTCCTTGTCCGGGTCGGGAGTAAAGGAGGTCATCCGCCGCCGCTCATAGGCAAGCCGGTCCACGTCGATCTCGCTGATGGTCAGACCGTTGGCAAAGCGCCGCTCAGCCAGCAGAGCGCCATTCTCCGCGATCATATTGTGGCCGGCAAAGACCAAGTCGGTGGTAGACTCGCCCTCACCCGCGTCGGCATACACATAGCCGCACACCTGACGCCCGCTCTGGCCGGTGACCAGCTGGCGGCGGTAGGCGGCTTTGCCCACCGTCTCGTTGGAGGCAGACAGGTTCAGGATAATGGTGGCTCCGCTGCGGGCCAGACCGGCGGAGGGGGGCTCGGGAGCCCACAGGTCCTCGCAGATCTCCACACCCAGAATGAGGTTGGGCATCTCCTGGCAGGCAAAAGTCTCATTGGTGCTCATACACACCTGCTGGCCGCACAGAGTCACCGTGGTGTCTACCCCAGCGCCGCTGGCAAACCATCGGGCCTCGTAGAACTCTCCATAGTTGGGAATGTGGATCTTTGGCACCAGGTGCAAAATCTCACCCTTCTGGATCAGAGCAGCACAGTTATACAGCTTGTTGTCATACTGAGCCCTCACCGGCAAACCCACTGCGGCCACCAGTTCCAGATTGCGGGTGGCCTCCAGGATCGTCTGGAGTCCCTCTTCCGCACCTTTCAGCAGCGTGTCGTGCAAAAACAGATCGCCGCAGGTATATCCAGTAAGACACAGCTCAGGCAGGCACAGCACCTTGACCCCCTGCTTATCCGCCTCCCGCATCAGAGTAAAGATCTGCTCTGCGTTATAGCGGCAGTCGGCCACCCGAATTTTCGGCGTACCGGCAGCTACCTTGATAAATCCATCTCGCATCACGAAAACCTCCTTCGTGGTATTCTCAATAGAGAATATGATACCCCAAACCCCGGCGAAAAGCAAGACAGGGGCAGGAAATCACAAGACCCCCGAAGCCAAAGCTTCGGGGGTCCTCATTGCATCAATCTTTACTTTGCCTGCAGGTAGCTGGTCATCACATAGCCCTCGTCGAAGTTACCTCCGCCGGTGGCATACTTGATCTTGGTCCAGCCGTTGCCCGCATCCTCCAGAACGGTAACCGTAGCGCCGTCTTCCGTGCTGGCCTTGGTTTCATAGTTCGTACCCGGGCCGGAGCGGATGTTCAGGCCACCGGTGGCACCGGTGATAACCGCCTCAGTATTGGGGGCCAGGGACTGACCGTTGGAAGGCGTCGTGGTGCCGGGATCGGTGGTAACACCGGTTCCGGTGCCGTCGCCGGTACACTCCACAGCACACTGAGCGGTCTTGTCCCCTGCCGCAGCAGTAATGGTAACTGTGGCCGTATCGGTGCCGGTATACACGTTGGTCACATTGCCATACTCATCCACGGTGGCAATGTCTGTGTTGCTGCTGCTCCAGGTCACCTTCACGTTCTCCGGATCGGTGGTAGCAATGATCTGATAAGATTCTCCAGAGCGCAGGGCAGCCTCTGTGCGGCTGAGGGTCAGGCTGTTGACCGTTACCTGAGTCTGGGAGTTATCCCCGCTGCCCACGCTGGACTGACCATCCGTCTGGCTGGTGGACACAGAGGAATCTACGGTCTTACCTCCAAACAGGAGGGGAGAGACATATTTAAATACAATCGCCGCTGCGGCAATGATCAAGACCAGGGTCACGATCAGACCGCCTACCTGGAGCGGGTTAGGGCCGCTGCCGCTGGCCCGCTTTCCGCCGCCGGCATAAGAAGTTCGGCCGGGACGCTCATCACAGAAGGGACAACGTTTATAGGTGACGGAATACTCTTCGCCACATTTTTCACATCGGATCACATCTGTGTTCCGACGGGGGGGTGCTTTTTTCGCAGCCATGGACGGATAACCTCCATCATTAGAAAAAGGATGACCACACCGCATGCGGTCTCAGTGTCTATTTTACAAGGAATTAACCACGCCGTCAACGAAAAAATAGACTTTGGGGCGTTTTTTGGCGAAATTATGTAAACACACCTAAAAACCGCCCCCACTTCTTGACCAGGTTCATCCTTTCTTTTATAATGAGTCTAACCCGCGCCGGACTTCGGCGCACAAATAAGATCCCTTTGTCCACCGGACAAAGCCGGAGGGAGGAACCAAGCAGTGAGAGGCACCCTGACCCCCGCCCAGGCCCATAAGCAGTATGACGAGGCGGTAAGTGCATACCGAAAATGGATCCCCGATCCCACTTTGCGCATGGAATTTGGGCGGCAGGCGGATGACTACTTCCGCACCTGCGCCCTGGGCGTTTGGCAGGCGGATAACGCCGCCCAAATCACCCCCCGGCATGTGGAGTTTTACAACGCCATCTACTCCGGCACCAACACCTCCCCCTCTGCCCTGTACTGGGAGGTGGCTACCGGTGTGGCGGGCTATGACCTCTTTCAGCCCCCCGCCTTCTTCCAGTCCCTGCGGGACTACGACCGGAGAAAAGGCACCACCCTCTCCCGTCGTTTTGTGGACCAGTTCACCCTGATTTTACTGCTGTTTGCCGCGGTGGACGATGTGGTCAGCGAGCCGGAGGCCGGTTTTGTCAACGCCTGCGCCGACGCCCTGCTGGCTCTGTGTACAAAGGACGGCCTGTCCGGCGATCGTCCGCCCTTGAAGGCCGATGAGTTTATCACCAAACCTCAGCCTGCCGCTCCTCAGCCTACTGTCCAGGAGGCGCCAAAGGAGGAACCCGCCCAGGAGGAAGAGCCTCAGCCCTCCCTAGAAGAACTGCTGGAGGAGCTGGACAGCCTGTGCGGTCTGGACCAGGTGAAAAAGGACGTGAAGAGCCTCATTAACCTGGTAAAGGTGCGCAAGCTGCGCCAGGAGGCCGGGCTCCCTGTGCCTCCCATGTCTCTCCATCTGGTCTTTTTGGGCAACCCCGGCACTGGTAAAACTACCGTGGCCCGTCTGCTGGCCAAGATCTACCGCAGCATGGGAGTGCTGCCCAAGGGACAGCTGGTGGAGGTGGACCGCTCCGGCCTGGTGGCCGGCTTTGTAGGCCAGACCGCCATCAAAACCCAGGAGGTCATTCAAAAGGCCATCGGCGGCGTGCTCTTTATTGACGAGGCCTACGCCCTGGTCAACCAGGACAGCCCCAACGACTTTGGCCACGAGGCCATTGAGGTGCTGCTGAAAAACATGGAGGATCACCGCAAGGACCTCATCGTCATTGTGGCAGGCTACTCCGAACTAATGGAAAAATTTATCCACGCCAACCCCGGCCTGGAGTCCCGCTTCAATAAATACTTCTATTTTGCCGACTACGACGGCGGCCAGCTCTTCTCCATTCTGGAGTCCATGTGCAAAAAGAACGGCTACACCCTCTCTCCGGAGGGAGCAGCCTGGGCCAAGGAGGATCTGGAGCGGCTTTACCAGGAGCGGGACGAGAACTTCGGCAACGCCCGGGACGTGCGCAACCTGTTTGAAAAGGCGGTCTCCCGCCAATCCGACCGGGTAGCCAAATTGGATGCCCCCACCCGGGAGCAGCTGATGGAGCTGCTTCCTGAAGATCTGAAAGAGAGCGAAGACGAAACAACATGAGAATTGCCTTTTACACCTTAGGGTGCAAAGTAAATCAGTACGAGACTCAGGCTCTGGAGCAGCTGGTCACCCAGCGCGGCCACACCCTGGTTCCCTTTGACGGGGAGGCCGACGCCTACGTCATCAACACCTGCTCGGTAACGGCAGTCAGTGACAAAAAGTCCCGGCAGGTCATCCGCCGGGCCAGAAAAACCGCTCCTGACGCCATTTTAGCGGTGTGCGGCTGTTACTCCCAGACCCACCCCGACGATATGGACAAGCTGGAGGTGGACCTGGTTGCCGGTACCGGCGACCGCACCGGCTTTGTGGATCTGCTGGAGCAGACCTGGCAGAAGCACCAGAGCATCACCGTTCTGGACGACCCCTTCCAGCGCCGTACCTTTGAGAACCTGCCCGCCGGAGGGCTGGAAGGCCGCACCCGGGCCATGCTGAAAATCGAGGACGGCTGCGTCAACTTCTGCTCCTACTGCATCATCCCCTATGCCCGTGGCCGTATCCGCTCCCTGCCCTTGGCCGATTGCGCTGCACAGGCCAAATCGCTGGTGGAGGCAGGCTATCAGGAGATCGTCCTCACCGGCATTGAGATTTCCTCCTGGGGACAGGATCTGGAGGGAAAGCCCTCCCTCATTGACGCGGTGGAAGCCATCTGTCAGGCGGTCCCCTCCCACATCCGTGTGCGCCTTGGCTCTCTGGAACCCCGGACCATTACCCAGGACTTCTGCCGCCGCTGCGCCGCGCTGGAGAACCTGTGTCCCCACTTCCATCTTTCCATGCAGTCGGGCTGTGACACGGTGCTTACCCGGATGAACCGGAAGTATGACTCGTCCCGGTATTATGAGAGCGTGCGATTCCTCCACGAAGTCTATGACCGCCCTGCCATTACCACCGACCTTATCGTAGGCTTCCCCGGCGAGACGGAGGATGAATTCCAGCAGACTCTGGACTTCATTCAGAAGTGCGGCTTTGCCGCCATGCACATCTTCCCCTACTCCCGCCGGCCCGGCACCCCGGCCGCCAAGATGCCCGGCCAGGTGCCCAACGCCACGAAAGAGGACCGTGCCCACCGGGCAGCTGAGATCGCCCAGAGCATGGAACACGCCTATCTAGACTCCTTTGTGGACCAGACCGTTCCGGTTCTCTTTGAGGAGGAGCGGGACGGCGTATGGCTGGGTCACACCACCCGGTACTGTCAGGTAGGGGTAACCAGCACGGACCCCCTTCACAACCAGCTGCGCCAGGTACGCCTTACCGGACGGGAGGGCAGCCAGCTCACCGGAGAACTGGTATAAGTTCAAATCCGGCCCTTGCGCGACAAGGGAAAATCCGATATAATAATATGACCATTTTTGAAGATTAACGGAAAAGAGGAACTGCCGTGAAATTAGGTATTGTGGGTCTGCCCAACGTGGGCAAGAGCACCCTGTTCAACGCCATCACCAACGCCGGCGCCGAGAGCGCCAACTACCCCTTCTGCACCATCGACCCCAACGTGGGCATGGTGGCTGTGCCCGACTACCGTCTGGACAAGCTGAGCGAGATGTACCACCCAAAAAAGACCACCCCGGCTGTCATTGAGTTCGTGGACATCGCCGGTCTGGTCAAAGGCGCCAGCCGAGGCGAGGGCCTGGGCAACAAATTCCTGGCCAACATCCGCATGACCGACGCCATCGTCCATGTGGTGCGCTGCTTTGACGACGAGAACGTCATCCACGTGGAAGGCTCCACCGATCCCATCCGGGATATGGACACCATCGACCTGGAGCTGATCCTGGCCGACGCCGAGATGGCGGACCGCCGCATCGACAAGGCCCAGAAGGCCGCCAAGGGCGACAAGAAGTTCCTCCACGAGGTGGAGGTCTTCTCCGGTCTGAAGGAGTGGCTCAACGACGGAAAGTCCGCCCGCAGCTACCTCTCCGAGATCAGTGAGGATGACGCCGCCCTCATCGGCACCAGCGAGCTGCTCTCTCTCAAGCCCGTCATCTATGCCGCCAACCTGGACGAGGATGGCTTTGCCGATCCCCAGGCCGTCCCCTACTACAAGCAGGTGGAGGAGCGCGCTCAGGCCGAGGGCGCCCAGGTCATTCCCGTTTGCGCCAAGCTGGAGGCTGAGATTGCTGAGCTGGATGCGGATGAGAAGGCCATGTTCCTGGAGGAACTGGGCGTGAAGGAGTCCGGTCTGGACCGGCTGGTAAAGGCCAGCTATACCCTGCTGGGTCTCATCTCCTATCTCACCAGCGGTGAGGACGAGTGCCGGGCCTGGACCATCACCAAGGGCACTAAGGCTCCCCAGGCTGCCGGTAAGATCCACTCCGACTTTGAGCGGGGCTTCATTCGCGCTGAGGTCGTCTCCTACGAGGACCTGATGGCCTGCGGCACGATGGCAGCTGCCCGTGAGAAGGGCCTGATTCGCTCTGAGGGCAAGGAATATGTCGTCCAGGACGGCGACATCATCTTGTTCCGTTTCAACGTGTAATTGATTTTCTCGCCGCTCTGGACGACAGGGCGCGATCGCGTCCCGCGCCTTTTGGCGCGTCAATTCGACGCGCAGCGAAGAATTGGGCCGGACGAATTCACTTCGTCCGGCCGGAATGAAAAGATTGGGGGGTTCCCAACGTGCCTGGCACGTTGGGGCGTCCAGGACGGCGACATCATCCTGTTCCGGTTCAACGTGTAATTTCCCCTGCTGAATTTTTCTCTGAGATATTGTATTTTCTCCCGCAATCGTGTACACTATGAACAACCCTAAATCCAGAAGGAGGATTTTAACTATGAAAATCGCCCGTTTCGTGCTGAAGATCGTGGCTCTCTCTCTGGCCGCCGCCGCTGCGGTGTGCGCCGTTATCGCCTACTGGGACAAGCTCTCTGAGCTGGGAGACTGCGCCAAGGTCAAGCTGCAGCAGCGCGCCTGCTCCTCTGAATATGACGATTACGAGGAGTAAGATACTCCTTCCCTACAGCCGTGGAACTTCCACGGCTGTTTTTTTCTGCCCAAATAGGATTCCCAGCAGCAGACTCCCTGCCAGTGTGCCCAGGATGTAAACCGGAGTAAACCACGGCGCGGTGGGGTCTCCGCCTCCGTGGACGCGTGCCAGCAGTTCTGAACATCTCCAAAACGGGATACCGTAGATCCAACCGCTCAGCACCATCACAGCCCCCTTCTCTGCCAGCCAGCCTGCCAGCAGCCCTGCTGTCACCAGCTTTACCCGGTGCCGGCTGGTTGGGAATCCCCGACTCAGTCTTAGTGCCCCGGTGAAAAAGGGAATCAGAAACAACAGCCCTCCATACACGAAAAGCCTTCCAGGATGTCCCTGAATGGGATATGCTCCGCTGTCATAGCGGAAGCCTGCCAGTCCCAGCAGGAACATGGTAAGGACATAGCCGCCCGCCATCCAGCACCACCCTGCCGTCATGGTCTGAAGGACACTGCGCAGGGACTGACTGTGACGAAGCCATGCCTGCCGATACGCTTCTCTCAGCTCTTTTGGGTCTCCCATCTCTTCCAGCGCACGTTCCCGGGCCTCATCCGGACTCAGGTCGCTTTGCTCCAAGTTTGCCGCCAACTCCTCCAGGTGATCGGCAAGCTCTCCTTCCAGCCGTCTGCGGTAGGTGGGATCCGTGATGGAGGCGACACACTGTGAAACAAAGTTTTTCATCCATGGCTCTCTATGACTCATCTTTATGCTACCTCCCAATGTACATAACATGGAGCTACACCGTATGGTTTCCCGTCAGCAGTGTCCCAGGATAGAAAATCGGTTGGAAAACGCCTTTTGATAGCACCCCAGCTGATATCCGTTCATCACGCTCCATACCGCCAGCACACTGTGAGACAACGTCCCGGCAGCACCGGATACCATCATTCCTGAAACTTCAAAGGGTCCACCCAGCGCCATCCAGCACAGGATCGGCAGTACCTGCATGGCCGCATAGATCCAGCAGCTGTATTTGATCAGATTCCAGCTACGGGGCAGACCGGCAATGACCGGAGCTGTTACAAGCACCAATGCCAGCAATACGGATACGATCCCCCAGTATCCCGGATGCGGCTTTCCGAAATTGTGTGTATTGATTATGTAGAGTACGCCAAACCCCAGCATGGCAGCTGCGTAACAAAGGAAAGGTATCAGGAACAAAACCCGCGGAATTCTGTGCCTGGGTGTGTTCATCCGCTGCCTCCACTGCTCCAGGTAGACCGTGGAAAGTGCGCCGGGATCTCCCATATGCTCCAGAGCCCGTTGGCGTGCCTCATCGGAAGACAAACCTTGCCTCTCCAGATCAGAAGCCAGCGATTCTAAATGGTCGGCCAATTCTCTGCTCAGACGCCGTCCATACACAAGGTCTGGAATCTCTGCAACACACGCGTGAACAAAGTGTTCCACCCAAGGCTTCATTCCTGTACACCCCCTAAAATTCGGGCCATGGCCCGGGTGTATATCCCCCATTGATCCTCCTTCTCCCGCAAAGCTCCCTGGCCGGCATGGGTCAAATGATAAAAACGGCGCTCCCTTCCGTTCTCCATCTGGGTATAGGAGGTGATCAGCCCCTTATCCTCCAGGGCATGGAGAAATGGATATAAGCTTCCCTGACTCATGCAGAATACGTCCTCCGACAAAAGCGCCATTTGTTGAATCAGTTGATACCCATACATGTCTTGACGGCTGAGCAATTTCAGAAGGATCAGCTCATGGCTTCCTTTGGCCAGCTGCTTATCTAGCTTCATAACAACACCTCTCTTTCAGAGGCATTATATACCTCTTATCCAGAGGTGTCAAGAAAGGCCTTGCGGCTTTCTCTCCGGTACCATTGCAGGCATTCCCGTTTTCCTGTACGGCGCAGCAGCAGAGCGGATATCAACAGATCCATTCCCACCGCCACTACCGCCGCCGCCGTCACAGGGAGCGGAACGGCCTCCACCCAGCCTGAGACAGCCGGATGCACCCAGTAAACCGCCGCTGGCAGCAGGGCGGACCAGGCCAGCGCGAAGGATAAACACACCCGTCCGTGCAGATTCCAGCGCAGCTCCCGGTAATCCCAAAAGGAGACACCCAACACTTTTTCATAGAAAACTGCGGTGATATACTCCACACCTGTAGCCGCTGTTCCGCCCAGCACCATCAGCAGCAGCGGATGCGTCAAAATCTCCTCGGGCAATGCCAACACCACCAGCGCCCCCAGTCCGTACACCGGGCACAAAGGCAGTACCAAGGTACGCTTCCGGTCCCGGCGGCCTCCAGTACACCAGGCATACCCCACTTCCAACAGGAATCCCAGCGCGCTATATAACACAAAATACCAGAAATACTCCATATTGGTTCTCCTCCCACCAAACAGCAGTCTTCACCGTGCTCTACAGCCAAACCAACAGAGTTAGCATGCCGGAGAGAGAAAAAATCATGCGTTTTAGCGGCAGGAAATCTTGGGCTTACGCTTGAAGGAAAGCTGCACTTTGTGATACAATAACTCGAATACGGACAAAGAGAAAGGAAGGGGCCGCAATGCGAAATCTGATCGACTTTGGTGATATGTCCCGGGAGGAATGGGAACAGCTCTATGCCCGGGCTAGCCAGATCATTGATGCACCGGAGAAATTTATTGACGTTTGTCGCGGCAAAGTATCCTGCAATCTGTTTTATGAACCCTCCACCCGCACCAACTTCTCCTTCCAAACCGCCATGCTGCGGCTGGGTGGATCGGTGTTCGGCTTTGCAGACCCCAATTCTTCCTCCGTGGCCAAGGGCGAGACCCTGAAGGACACCATCAAAATGGTATCCAACTATGCTGATGTTGTGGTTATGCGTACTCCCTGGGAGGGTTCGGCCAAGGCGGCTTCCCTCTATTCCGCGGTACCCGTGGTCAATGCCGGTGACGGCGGCCACATGCACCCCACCCAGACCATGGCAGACCTCACCACCATCACCCGCCTGCGGGGCAAGGTGGATGGGCTGTGTATCGGCCTGTGCGGCGATCTGAAGAACGGCCGCACCGTCCACTCCCTCATCAAGGCCATGGCCAAGTTCAATGACATCAAGTTCTTCCTCATCTCCCCCCGGGAGCTGGCAGTTCCTGAGTACATGCGTGTATTTATGCGGGAGCATAACATGTGGTACACCGAGGTCACCGGTTTGGAGCCCGTTATCCCTCAGCTGGACGTGCTGTACATGACCCGCATCCAGAAAGAGCGCTTTGTGGACCCCCTGGAGTATGAGCGGAACAAGGGCATCTACATCCTCACCCGCCGTAAGCTGGAGCGTGCCAAGCCCGACATGCTGGTCATGCATCCCCTGCCCCGGGTAGATGAGATCACCCTGGACGTGGATGACGATCCCCGTGCGGTTTATTTCCAGCAAGCCCGGTTTGGTATGTTCGCCCGCATGGCTCTGCTGGATCACCTGGCCCTTCAGCCCCGAAATGACCATCCCGCTCCGGTGGAGATCGGCACCAAGCCCATCTGCCACAATCCCCGCTGCATTACCCAGACGGAAACCTATCTGCCCCCCCTGATCAAAAAGATCGGCGGCGTGGATTGCTGCGGCTTCTGTGACGCAGCCCTTTGATCACCTGTTAAGAAATCCCTTTGCGCTGTAAATAAGCCGTTAAGGATCGTCATAAGCCCTTGACGGTGGGAATCCCTTTTGGTATCCTCCTGCCTAACAGGCCATCTGTGCCTGCAAACGTAAGGAAAAGGAGCCAAACGAACCATGGATTCCGACAGCGATCAAGCCACTGCGGATCATTATCATATTCGTTTTAAAAAGCATAGTCTGCTCTGGTCATCCAGGCAGGCCGTGCTTTTTTACGCTCTTTTTTCCTTCTGAACTTAATTGGGAGGAACAAACTGTGCCGCTTATTGCATTTCAAATTCTGATTCAAATCGTCTTAATTCTTATCAATGCCTTTTTCGCCGCCACAGAAATTGCGGTAATCTCGCTCAGTGCCAACAAGCTCCGTAAACTGGAGGAAGAGGGAGATAAATTGGCCCCGAAGCTGCTGCGTATGGTGGAGGAGCCTGCCGGATTTCTCTCCACCATCCAAATCGGCATTACTCTGGCTGGCTTTCTTGGCTCTGCTTTTGCCGCTGACAGCTTCTCGGAGTACATCGTCCACTGGATCTGTGTGGATCTCGGCGTCACCGCACTTCCCCGCTCGGCCGTGGATACCCTCTCTGTGATCCTGATCACCCTGATCCTCTCTTACTTCACCTTGATCTTTGGTGAGTTGGTACCCAAACGCGTTGCCATGCAGCGTCCCATGGAGATGGCTCGTCTGTCCTGCCGACTGGTATCCACTCTGTCTGTTATCGTCCGGCCTGTCGTCCATCTGTTGTCTCTGTCCACTAACGGCGTACTGCGTCTGCTAGGTATGTGCACCGATGTGGAAGAGGAGCAGGTTACCGAGGATGAGATCCGTATGATGATCGACCTGGGCAACGAAAACGGTACTATTGACGCAGATGAGAAGGAACTGCTCCATAACGTCTTTGAATTCTCTGACCAGCGGGTGGGCGATGTCATGACCCGGGCAGCCGATGTAGTGGCGCTTCCCGTTGACGCCACCGCTCAGCAAGTACTGGATGTGATCCGCACCAGCGGACTGTCCCGTTTGCCTGTCTACGGTTCTAATGAAAATCAAATTCTAGGCGTACTAAACGCAAAAGAATTTCTTCTTTCCTGGGCCGCCCAGGATGGAAAATCCATTTCCTCGCTTATGCGCCCCGCCTACCTGATCCCTGAAAGTCTTCCCGCCGATGATTTGCTGCGGGATATGCAGCTGAAAAAGGTTCATCTAGCCGTTGTCATAGACGAATACGGCGAATTGGCCGGTGTCATTACGGTGGAGGACCTCTTGGAGGAAATCGTAGGTAATATCTATGATGAATTCGATCCTGCTCAACCCCAGGAGTTAGAACAGCTGGAGCCAGACCTCTGGCGGGTAAACGGCGGTCTGAACGTAGAAGATCTGGCCAAAGCGCTCGAATTAGATCTTCCTCAAGACGAAGATTATGATACCGTTGGAGGAATGGTACTCAGCAGACTGCGCACCATTCCTCAAGACGGCAGCACCCCAGTGGTCCATTTCTATGGTCTGGAGCTTCGGGTAGAGCGCGTAAAGGACCACCGTATTCAGCAGATTCTGGTTCGCAAAGAGCGCACCTCCGGACAGGGCGAGAGTTAACCTCTCCCCTGTCCATAACTTTTTTATAAAATTTCAAAAAAGCCATTGACAAAGGCATAAATCCTATGGTATCATTTCATGGCTGACGTGAGAGAACACATCGTCCATGCGGGTGTAGTTCAATGGTAGAATCCCAGCCTTCCAAGCTGGTCGCGTGGGTTCGATTCCCATCACCCGCTCCATATGCGCCTGTAGCTCAGGTGGATAGAGCAACTGCCTTCTAAGCAGTGGGTCAGGGGTTCGAGTCCCTTCAGGCGTGCCAATCTTATTTGGCTTTTATGCGGTTTCTCCCCGTCATAGTCCATGGTGGGTGTAGCTCAGTTGGTTAGAGCACCGGATTGTGGTTCCGGGTGTCGAGGGTTCGAGTCCCTTTACCCACCCCATACGAAGGCGTTCGGGCCGGAGCTTCGGCTCCGGCCCGCGCTTTTTTCTCCACTGTGACTCAGAATCCAGCCACACACAGGGGTGTAGCCAAGTGGTAAGGCAAGGGACTTTGACTCCCTCACTCGCTGGTTCGAGTCCAGCCATCCCTGCCAATTTTATATGACCCAGTAGCTCAGTCGGCAGAGCACCTGCCTTTTAAGCAGGGTGTCCGGAGTTCGAATCTCCGCTGGGTCACCATATTATCGCAACACTCTAGATGCCGTAGGCTGAACGCCTACGGCATCAAGTGTTTCCGGGCTTTTTAATGTTCGATTTTCTTCTTTGAAACAAAAGATATTTTTGGCGGTTTCGAAGCAACTGCGGAGACTCGAACCCTGCATCGCTCGGATCTGAACGGAATAAGCCGCTGTGCCCTTTTTGAACAATAGAATTTCAAAAAGGGCACAGCTCTCCATAAAGCAAAACAGTTTCATAAGACAAAGTGCTTGGTATCACAAAATGATACCAAGCACTTTTCATGCCGGGATTCCACTCGATGGTCCCGGCTTTATTATTTTCAGAACCAAAAGGAAGGTAACAGCTTATGACAAATGAATTTTTTGCCGAACTCGCAAGATGTCTTCGAAAGCAGGAAATCGACTCGAAGATTAATCAGGATAAGCGACTAGAGGTTTTCCTCTTGCCGGAGATGAGCGGAAATGATGAAGCTGGCGACTTGTACCACGAAGTTGCCCAGACTGCCGATGAGGTCTGGGACTATGTGGAGGCCGTCCAAACCTCTGATCTTCTGAGCGTCAGCGGCCTAAGTGAAGAGTTCCATCTACTGGCCGATTTCGGCGGCGCATTGCTGGCTGGTCGGGAGCGAGAACAAGGCTCTGGCTACCAGTTTGTCACTTGGATCTGGGACTACTATCGCACCGGGGTATGCTACGGGCACTATTATGAGGATGACTTTACTGTGGCAAAGCAGGACTTTGCTGTCCGCTCCGGACTTATTTCCAAAGCCCAGCTCTTTTCGCCGGAGGAACTAACCGAGCTCTATCGGGGCATCGATTATTTTTTAGAAAATGGACCGGAGCTACAGGAGGAACAACTCAAAGCAACTCAGGCAGCCAGAGAAAAAATCGAGTACACCGTCCCGAATCTCCAGGAGAGACTGAATCACGAACTGGATCAGGGACAGCAGTTTAGCTGATCCCTCACATATCATAGAGAGCCGTATCTTGCAATTAGCAGGATACGGCTCTTTTTTATTTTCTAACGATTTCAGAATGGAGGGTTCAAAAGTGAAAACAAATGGGGGACACACCTGTACAGGAACTGCCGAATTGTCGCCTCCCCGGTGGGACAGTTTTCTGAGCAGGGGATCATTCTATGTATCGCATGCACCAGGCTATGCTCATGGTGGCCCTGACCTCCCGCACGGAACCGGAGGACACCAAGAACACCACCTGGCTCTATCTCCCCGCAGCCAAGGCGCAAGTGGAGCGGGCAGTGGCCCGTTCCGGCATCAATGACCCGGAAAATATGCGATTCCGGTTTGTTGAGTGTATGCTCCCTGATGAGATAAAGGCGGTACTGGACTTCCGATCCGAGTCCCTTTTTGCACTCAACGAGCTAGTCCAGACTGTGACTGACCTCTCAGATAAGGACCGCCAAAAACTGGGGTCCGTGGTTGTGATGGCTAAGCCAGAGTGTGCCAGCCAAATTCGTCATCTGGCAGAAAATCTGGACCAATTCGAATTTTGCCCTGATGTCCGCACTCCCGCAGAATACGGCAGATTTATGATCCAGAAATCCGGCTACTTTGAGTACGATCCGAATTTGGATGGCTTTTACGATTATGAGGGCTATGGCCTGCGGCGCATGGAGCAGGAGTCCGGGATCTTCACCGACTGCGGATATATCTCCTATCACGGGACATTGAGCATGGACGAACTGATGATGGAGGACCCTGTCCAGCAGTTTCGAGAGGTACAGAGCTTTCAGATCGGAGGAATGTAGCGACTAAAATAATTCTATGGCTATTTGCAGAAACCTGAGGTATGTTGTGTGGCTATACCCAAAAAGAAATCGAGGTAAATCTATAATGACAAAGGATATGAAACAATCTTCTGAATCCCAATTTGCCATCAGGCCCGCTTCTTTCGATGAAGCGGGCCTTTTCTACGCCATGACGCCAGAGGAGGATCAACGGCTCGGCTGCATCGGCCATGTCCGGATGGACTTTGGTCACCAGGGAAAGGAATTCTGGCATACCTGGTGGCCCCGGGGACCCGAGGAACTGAATTCTCCGGAATTCAAGGCGGAATTGCAGCAGGTCGTGGATGAACTGCGTACCAGCGTCCTGAAGGACCTGTCCAGCATGAGCAAGTATTGCTGGAGCCACGGCGGTGAGGTGGGCAACTGGCCAACCAACTACGGCTATATCGTGGAAACGGAAAACTACCGCTACTGCCTGCGCTGCAACCCCATCCCCGGCGACTATCAGGCATACCTGACCGCCTTTGACCTCCGGGTCCAGCGGCAGAATCTGGCGGAGCAGGCAGCGGTGATAGGCCGGGTGACATTTGCCAACGGTGAACAGCAGGACTTTACAGATGCGGAAGCCTATCTCCAGTGCATCCGGGAGGAGCTGCCTGACCGCCCCATCACAGGCTTCCGCTACGAGACCCTGACCGACGTCCCCACAGTCCGTAAGCAGGTGGACGATATTCTGTACGACCTCTACGGCGAGGAGAATCCCCGGACACTGGAGGACTACCAGGAACAGCCTGATCAGGGCGTGACGATGGGAGGGATATAGATAAGCACGCGGTGTATGATTGCAAAGCAGACAGGCGATGACCAATACCTGACGATATTCTGTCACTACAACGGCTACCCAGATGATAACGGAGCCATTCTCCTGAAACATTACAATACCCCCAAAAAGGTCGATGCCCTTCTGGCGCTGGGTGATTTGGAAACTCTCCATGAAAAAACAGAGCCTTCCCCTCAAATGCCCCACGCGGCAGGTACTCCACAGCCTGGGGTCACAGTCGCTATGGGACGGGACATGGGTCTCGGTGACACCGCTCCGGTCATGATGACCTTCGATGAACTCACAGGATCGCCTTATGCAGGGATCGAATACACCTATGTGTTTGATAAGGCCGGAAAATGGCTCTATTTTCCTGTGGGTGAAGCGTATGAGTGGCGGGATCTGAAAGAGGATCTTGAAAATGACACCATTCACTTTGCAGTGCCGGATGAGGAATTGATGAAGGAACTTGGCCTGACTGGTGAAGCATGGGATGACGACCTTGAGGAAGAAGAAATCACACAAGAAATGTTTGGAGGAATATAAAATGCAAAGCGTACCGAGAGAATGGCTGGCCTTTCTGCGGGAGCAGTATCCCGCAGGCAGCCGGATCAAGCTCAGAGCGATGAAAGACCCCTACCACCCGGTGCCGTCCGGTACCATGGGCACGCTGGAAAGCATCGATGATGCAGGGCAATTCCATGTGAAGTGGGACAATGGCAGCGGTCTGGCCCTGATCATTGGAGAGGACAGTTTTTCCATCCTGCCGCCTGAACCCACCACTAGGGTGGCATCCCAGCACCCTCGCGGCGAGCACGCCCGCTGTGCGGACGTGTGCGCCAGCACCTGTGACACCCAGAGGCGTGTGCTGAGCCCGGTCGATTTGAGTGCTGGATAAAGGCAGGTGGTCGCTTTCGCGCCTCCTGCCCCCCATACCGCCCCGCAATGCGGGTCGGGGCCGATGGACAAGGTGGTCGGTTTGGCGCTCTGCTGGCTGTGGCAGGTGGTCGGAAAACGAGTTTATAACGAAAAAGAACCCAGATCAGGCCATTCTCAAGGTGGCTGTGACAGGTGGTTTTCAGGCAAAAAGGAGGAAAATTCCAATGAAAAAGGCAAAACTGCTATTTGGAGAAAATGAACCCCGTGAGGAGATCAAAACCCGCATCCCTGTCTGGCTCTACCCATCCACGCTGGAGGTGATCGACCGGGCGGCAGAGACTGTCAACTGCAAAAGCCGCAGCGAGTATCTGGAACGCGCAGCACTGTTCTATGCCGGATATATTTCCGGACAGGATGCCACGGCGTATCTCCCGCCCGCACTCTCCAAAGTCATGCGGGGCATCGTGCGCGACACAGAGAATCGGATCTGCCGCCTGCTGTTCAAACTGGCGGTGGAGTTGGATATGGTGATGAACCTGCTGGCGGCAGCTATGGAGATTCCGGAAGCACGGCTCCGTGAGCTGCGAGTGCGCTGCATCGAGAATGTGAAAAAGACCAACGGCAGCATTACCATGGAGGATGCGGTGGACTACCGGGACGGCGGCCCCGTAGAGAAAAACCATCTTCGCTCGGTGATCTGGTTGACTCAGGCGGCAAAGCAGGGGGACCGCCGCGCCATGTACGCCCTTGGTAAACTCTATCTGGAGGAGGATGATCTCCCAGCTGCGATGCGCTGGTTTCGGCAGTCCGCTGAGTTGGGACACACGCTGGCCCAGTATCGTCTGGGCAAACTCCTGCTGGAAAGCGGCGATGCCGGACGCAATGCAGAGGCGGTCCGTTGGCTCACCGAGGCTGCCGAGCATGGAGATCAGTATGCCCAGTATGCATTGGGAAAACTATACCTGCTGGGAAGGCAGGCGCCGCCCGATCATGAGGCCGCTGTCCGCTGGCTGGAGCAGTCCGCGGCGCAAGGAAATGAGGCTGCCCGCGCAACGCTGAAATGGATGAAGCATCTCCGCAGCCCCTCTGTGCTGTCGGCAGCTACCCGGCTCCTGCACCACATGAGCAGGATCTTTCAGGAGCAGTCGACCAGCGGCTCCATTGCCTCGATTCGGTTCACAGACAGCAAACTCCGCCAGCGTATCCGAGAGAAGAAGATCGCCATGGGTCATAAGCCGGATGACCATGAAGATCAGGAGATCCGTATGAGTTGATGGTGCCAAATAGATCCCACTTCCCTTTTTTCATACATCATGCTATACTGGATCAAGAGGTGATCTCACAATGACGAGCAAACAAATCAGCCGGCGGATCGCTGCGGTAAAAACGGCGGATGCCATCAATGCGATTGAGGGTGTCCCTGTATCCAACTATGCCCGGATGCTTTCGCGCAGTTGGGCCAGAGGTGAGTTGAGCGGTGAGCAGATGAAATCCGCACTGCTGGCCTCGCACCGGAAAATGGCAGAGCAGGTACAGCGCCATGGCTGATCCCTATTTATATGCGGATACCCCGGTCCTGAAAAACAAGCTGGACATCCGGGATGAAAAGGTGCTGGATCTGGTAGAGGCTGAACAGTCCCGCGCCAATATGATGCTACTTTATGAGCGTGGGTTCTCTGATTTCACCCCTGCAGGCTTGTGTGAGATCCATCGGTTTCTGTTTGGAGATATTTATGACTGGGCTGGAAAGTACCGGATCATTAATATTGAGAAGCGGGAAAAACTGCTGGCTGGCCGAAGCGTATGGTACAGCAATGATGAGGATATCCCCCGGGATCTGGAGAATGCATTCCAGGAACTTCTGTCACAGGACTGGCCGCAGTTCTCCAGACAGGAGTTTGTCCGCCATCTGACGGCCTGCTTCCCGAAGATCTGGCAGGTACATCCGTTCCGGGAGGGCAACACACGGACGCTGGTTATGATGATGACCTTTTTCGTGGAGCATCACGGATTCTATATGGATCAGGAATTGCTGGCAGCCAGCTCCGGCTATGTGCGGGACTCGCTGGTGATGGCATCGCTGGATCAATTCTCTGAGTATGAGCATCTGGAACGGATCTTGCTGGATGCAGTCTGTGATGAACCGATCCTCTACGATGAGTCCGCGTTGGAGGTCACAACTCCCGCTGAAGTTCAGCAGGAGAAGTACAAGAAGTATCAGACCGAAAAATATGTCCCCCAGCCGCACTACCAGCGGGAGGACTGAAGCAACAACGAGCCGTGGGCATAAGCCCACGGCTTTTCTTTTTTGGAGGTGAACAATCATGCCCTACATCCATTTCACCGAGGAGCAGAAACGGCTTGCCGCCTCTGTGGACTTGGTGGAGTTTCTGCGGCAGCGTGGAGAGAAGCTGCTTCCCTCCGGCCATGAGAAGCGGCTGGACAGTGACCACAGCATCACAGTCCGGGGCAATGAGTGGTACGATCATGCGGCGGAAAAAGGCGGAGGCCCGATCTCCTTCGCCCAGACCTTTTACCACCTCAGCTATCCGGATGCCGTCACGCTCCTGCTGGGCGGATCAGCGCCAGGAGCCTGCTTACCAGAAGAAAAGCAGGCTGAGGTAGAAAGAAAGCAGTTTGAACTGCCGCCTGCCAACCACACCATGCGCCGTGTCTATGCCTACCTGCTCAAAAAACGGCACATCCAGCGAGACGTGCTGAACGCCTTCGTCCATGCGGGACTCATTTACGAAGATGAAAAATACCACAACGCCGTGTTCGTCGGGAAGGATGAACACGGCGTTGCCCGTCATGCCCACAAGCGAAGCACCCATGACACAGGCAAGACCTTCCGCATCAATGTAGAGGGCAGTGACCCGCGGTGCAGTTTCCATTGGACTGGTGTCAGTGACCGGCTCTATGTATTTGAGGGACCTATCGATCTGCTCTCCTATATCACGCTCCACCCAGAGGACTGGCGGCAGCACAGCTACGTGGCCTGCTGCGGGACCTCCAGCCTGCCGGTGCTCTGGATGCTGGAACACAACCCCGTCCTGCGGGATGTCTGTCTCTGTCTGGACAACGACAAGGCGGGTCATACCGCCAGCCTCCGTCTGGCCGAACAGATCGCGGAGCAGTTTGGGATCGCCTCAAGCCGCCTGATCCCGGAGAACAAGGACTGGAACGACGACCTGACAGAACGGGCCGAGCAGGATCATACTGTGCAGATGGTCCGGCGGATGGGGTGACGCCATGTCGATAGAAGCGATCATTCCCCTTGTGATCATGGGCGGTGCCTTTTTGCTGATCGCCGTTGTCGCACATACGTCCGGTCAGGGAAATCTGGACCACATCAAATCCAAAACGGTGGGCGATGGCCAGCACGGAACTGCTCGATGGGCAACCAAAAAGGAGGTCCAGCAGACCTTCCAGCACATCCCGTTTCGTCCCGAGGCATGGCGCAAAGGAAAGGACCTTCCTGCCGATCAAGGGTTGGTGCTTGGGTGTGTGAGCGGAGGTCCAGCCATCGGTTCAATATGGGCCAGGATCTTCAAACAGAGAAAAAAGGCCCCTGAGCGTCCCACCCTTCAGGCGCTGGTGGATACTGATGACATCCACTGCCTGATGATCGGCGCATCCGGTATCGGTAAGACGGCCTTCTTTCTCTATCCCAATCTGGAATACGCCTGTGCCTGTGGGATGAGTTTTCTGGCGCTGGATACCAAGGGCGATCTGGCACGGAATTACGGGACCATCGCCTCCCAATACTACGGCTATCAGGTGGCGGTCATTGACCTGCGGAACCCCACAAGATCGGACGGATACAATCTGCTGACGCTCATCAACCACTATATGGACGTCTGTCGTGAGGATGAGAAGAATCTGGCGGCCCGTGCCAAGGCAGAGAAGTACGCCAAGATCCTCTCCAAGACCATCGTCAACCCGGATGGGGATGCATCCCAGTACGGTCAGAACGCCTTTTTCTATGACGCGGCCGAGGGCCTGCTCACCGCTGTGGTCCTGCTGCTGGCGGAGTATCTGCCCCCTGACAAGGATACAGGGACAGAGCGGCGGCACATCGTCAGCGTGTTTAAGCTGGTGCAGGACCTCCTGGCGCCCAGCAGATCCGCAAAGGGAAAAAACGGTTTCCAAATTCTGATGAACAAACTGCCGGACACCCACAAGGCCCGGTGGTTTGCTGGTGCGGCATTGAACAGTGCGGATCAGGCGATGATGTCCGTCATGTCCACCGTTCTCTCCCGGCTCAACGCATTTCTGGATTCGGAGCTGGAGCAGGTCCTATGCTTCGACAGCGCCATCAATGCCGAATCTTTCGCCAGTAAAAGGTCTGCCATTTTCCTCATCCTTCCCGAAGAAGACCCCAGCAAGAATTTCATGGCGGGTCTGATGATCCAGACTCTCAGCCGGGAATTGTTTGCGGTGGCAGATGAAAATGGCGGAAAACTGAAAAACCGTGTGGTGCTGTTCTGTGACGAGCTGGGCACAATGCCCGCCTTTGACATCCTCCCCCTCTTCTCTGCCGGCCGGTCCCGGAAACTGACGCTGGTGCCCATCATCCAAAGCCTTGCTCAGTTGGAGAAGAACTACGGCAAGGAGGGTGCGGAGATCATTCAGGATAATGTGCAGGATACCATCTTCGGAGGCTTCGCCCCCAACAGCCAGACTGCGGAGGTGCTGTCCAAGGCCCTTGGAAACCGAACGGTCATGAGCGGCTCCATAAGCCGGGGTAAAAACGATCCCAGCCAATCCCTCCAGATGATCGAGCGGCCACTGATGACGCCGGACGAACTCAAGTCCATCCCCAAGGGGCAATTCATCGTCATGAAGACAGGGACGCACCCCATACGAACCCGCCTGCAGCTCTTTCTGGAATGGGGGATCACCTTTGGAGAGCCCTATATCCTGCCGGAGAAAGCAGCCCGCAAGGTGGCCTATCAAGTGTTTCTGAAAGGTCTCTCCCCAGCCGATTCCACGAAGAAATTAGCAGGACCTCAAAGTCATGCTTCGCCACGCCAAGACGCACATCCTTCAGGCTGCTCTGGCTCGGGGAATAGTCAGCGGCAACCTCCGTCACCTCATATCCTGCTTTATCTGCGTACTCCAGCAAAAGCGACTTCTGGGCCTTCAGGTCTTCATCGGTCCTGGCTTTCAGATACAGCCATGCTTTCTTCTTTTCCGCCATAAGCTTTATGCCTCCCATGATGGTGCGCCAGAGATAAGCTCCGGCGCACAGCCAATCCTTCATTCGTTTTTCAGTCGTGTATGAAAACAAGCGGGGGCCGCTCCACGATGTGTGGCAGCATTGCGATACCCTTCAGGGCGGCCCCCGCCGTTTCTGACATTTGCGTTTCCAATGATGGCCCTATTCGACACTACTTCCCGAGCCGTAGGCGGCAGGCTTGGACCGCGCGGGCGCGCGTCACGGGAATCTCACCCCTCCGAGGATCTCTCCGAGCTGCCCCCACTGCTTGTGGCTGTGGCTGGACAGGAGTATCATTACTGGATTGCCGGCGAGGGTCGGGCAGGACTCCTGTGAGTCCCGCCGCAATGCGAAACAGCCCGCCACAGGCTGTTTTATGGACGGATGGGAACCGCTCTGCACCTTATTTGGCCGTCTTTGATGCGGGGGCTTCCCGCACAGATGGTCTTGGCGCATCCTCCAATGTCGCTTCAGCCTCCCTCTCGGGGGCCTCTCGCCAACGGACGTATCCAAGCTGCCGGATATTCTATTTTCAAAGATCAAGAGGAGGAAGATGTGACCCCCTCATTATGTACAGGCAATAAGTAAGGGAGTTCACAAACGATTTTTCTAAAATTTTTTCTTTTCTCCGTTTTGCACAAAATCTTTCAGCCGTTGTAAGGCATAACGCTCACGATAACTGACTGCTTGCTGGGTGAGAGAAAGCATTTTCGCTACATCCTCCTGACTCATGTCTTTCCAGTAGCGGAAATAAAGCAGCAGCTGGTATTCTCTTTCCAGACTGCATAAGGCTTGGTGTAAGTGACGTAGTTCCTCCTGATGTTGCACCTGTTCGTCCAGCGTCGGGCCGTTAGAAAATTGCTGCCGTCCATCCTCCATGAGCTCCTCCAGGGAGATTTCCCGACTGGGTAAAGATGCAATGGTTTGTTTTTTTCGATCCCACACCGAACGCTCCGATTTGAGTCCCTTTTCCATATAGCGCATCTTGCGGTCACTTGCTCGCAGTACACGTAAAATATCCGGACGTTTTTCAATGCCTGGGTAGAGCTTCTCATAGTCTGGGTAGTACATGTTGTATCGCGGCATGTCCGTTCCTCCTTCGATTTTCGTTGGTTCGCGGGCAGTCAACGAAAATCGGGAGGCCCCCGGCAGGAATTTCTTTTTCCGCCAAAATATAAAAATTTTTCTAAATTTTCAATGTTTTTTCCGGACTGGAATGGAAACGTGAAAAAAATACATCCATATCTCGACAATTCATCCCAGCATCTCCCAGAATTTTCTGGAGGATGCTCGGATAATTTGTCGAGGACAAAATGAGGCGCAGACAACCAGCTGGTTGCCTGCGCCTTTTTAGCAGGTGGCGGTATTGGATTTGGCGGCGGCTTAGCCGCCGCTGGAACAAAAGGGACGATAAAGCATTGTTATTCTCCCGTCTTTTGTGTAGTTACCAGCTCACATATTTCTTACAAAGCCGCATGAGGATCACGGCGGCTTGTTCCCTCGTGGCGGTGGCGCTTGGTCTGAGGGGCCCGTTGTCAGTGCCATTGATGATCCCGGCGCTCACAGCCCAGTTCAGGGTCTCCAGTGCAAAATTGGAGATCTGGTCATAGTCCGCATATTCCCGAATGACCATACCGCCCTGGATGATGTCATAGTCCCTGTTCTGGGTGTAGCGGTACAGGACGGCTGGTCAAGAGGCCAGGACAGGCCCAGGCTGGGAATCTCCAAGGGCTGCTCTTTTTTTATGCAGTAGTTAATGACGAAATAGATGTAATCAAGAAAAAGAAAGGAAAAGCACAATCCAGACGGAACCGGCGGTTGTGTCAAGAAATATTTGTGAGTTCACAAGAATTTTGCTATAATGAGGACAGAAACCCCTATGCAGGGAGAAGGGCGGGAGCCTATGCACATCAGCTATCAGCCGCTATGGGACACCCTGAAGGAGCGCGGCATGAGGATAGCGGACTTACGGCTGGCCGCCGGTCTTACCACCAACATGATCGCCAACATGGGAAAGGGTGAGCATATCAGCATGAAAACGCTGCTGCGTATCTGCGGGGCGCTGAACTGTGATATTGCAGATGTGATTGCTTTGGAGCAAGATAACAATTTCGCAAATGAAATGGAGAAGTAAATGGGAACTTGAGGTATAGCTATCATGTACAGGTTAGAATTAGAAAATTTTTGCTTGGAGTTTAATCCAACGATACATGAAAATGACCTTCCATTTCCAGTAAACACCAGTCTGAATATAAAGGTATTCAGTTATGGATTTTCCGCTGACGCTGTGATGGATATTGATGTTCGAGGACTTGCAGACTTTGCTATATCGCTAAATAGACTATATGAAACACTCAAAGGCTCCGCGATATTAGAAACACCGTATGGTGTTCATAGCTACATAGAGTTTATAGCTTTTAATGGAGGTCACATTAAAGTGAAGGGTAATATTAATAATGGAAATGCCTATGGGTATGAACAAGAACTTATTTTTGAAAATGAACTTGACCAAACTTATCTAAAGAATTTTGTAAAGGATTTGTTTGCAGACTTCGAGAAATATGTAGGGCGATAAGGGAATGTAAGATTCCTTTATAAAGTAAACATCCCCGCCCCACCTCTGGACACTTTGTTCAGCCAGCGGGCGGCAGAAACAGAATACAGACCCACCCAAGCAGGAAACTCCGTTTCCCAGCCGCTATGGAACACCCTGAAGGAGCGTGGCATGAGAAAAGAGGACTTGCGGCTTGCCGCCGGTCTTACCACCAACATGATCGCCAACATGGGAAAGGGCGAGCATATCAGCATGAAAACGCTGCTGCGTATCTGCGGGACGCTGGACTGTGACATTTCCGATGTGATTGCTTTAGAGCGGGATAAAATTTCCGCAAACGGCAAAGGAGCAAAAAATGAAGTGCGAATATTGCCAACATATTATGCCAATAAGTGGTTTTGGAGGGTATCTTCACTACACTTCAACAAAAAACAGTTTAGATAAACTTGTTGATATGAAAATTTTTGAAATATCAAACAAAACTTATTATGAGAAAGTTTATCACTGTAAAAAATGTGGAACCAACTGGGCTTTAGCTGCTCCTGATTTTCCAGTAACAGGGTATTTAACGCAACGGTAAACTTCTATCTATCACCGTCATCGGGTCAGCCTGACCCGAAACGGCCAGCCATAGACCGCCCCTTGCTGGGACACTTTGTCCCAAAGCTGGGGGCATGATCGCCCTGTTCAACTTCTGGACACTTTGTCCAGCCAGTGGGCGGCAGAGAGCAAAATGGAGCTAAAAAGATGACCGAACGATATATCAGGTATCAAAAAAGATACAGAGCCTATATCATCAATCACACACTACGGGCTTTATTTCATAGTTTTCTATGCCTTTTGGGTCTTGCAGTATGTGTTGCGTGGTTCCCAGTGATGAAGATGAGATATAATGTGACAGGGATAAAGCAAATCTTAATAGTCATCATGGTTTTGGTTCCCTGCGCCGTTGTTGTAGTTGGTGTTTTCTGTACGAGAGACTATTGGAAAGAAATTGCACAACTTCGCGCTGGAAAAGTTGCGGTGGAAACTGGAATTATCATCGAAAAATCAAAACACAATATGTATCTCATTGAGTTTTCTGTTTCAGATGGTAATGGGAAACGGAAACTGCCGCGCAGCAAGCGGAAGGAAGTTTCCGACAAGTCTGCTACAAACAATGTTATTGAAAAACGACATACCGTTTTGAATAGTTACCATATTCCCCGCAAAAACTGCGAACATGATTTCCGAATTGGAGAACAAATGACAATCGTCTACGCAACTACACGGATTTTGAAGGAGAACGGCATGAGCGTTCCCCTGCGTATACCTGCAAACTACGCAGGAGCTATGTGTGAGCCGCCTTCGGGACCTGGTCCTGGATATTATGTGATCTACGCTTTTGCAGGTGATGAAACAGAAACGATCCCCCCAATTAAATTCGGGAAAGAATGAGAGGCCCCCAAGCAGGAAACTTCGGTTCCCTGCTTTTTATTTGCGCTTCTTTCGCTTTGAGCCGTATGTTTTGAGTATGGAGGATTTGTTCAGGATATGGATCAGGTTCCGAAACTCCATTTCCGTTCAAAAGCTCCACCGCTGATAAGGTACAATAATTTTCGCAAATTGAAAAGCAAACAAAAGAAGACATGGTTTGCAGCCCTCTGGTAGAATGAAGTCGCGACACACCATTCTGAAAGGAGCGAGCAAACCATGCCTGAAAAGATTGTACAGCTGAATGAGGAAGTAATCAAGGGGCAGCTCAAGGAACTTGTGCGTGGCAGCGTAGAGGAGACACTCAACAAGCTGCTGGAGGCCGAGGCAGAGAAGCTGACCCAGGCTGCCCGGTACGAGCGTAATGAGCAGCGCCAGGGGTACCGGAGCGGCCACTACAACCGGAATCTCACCACTACATCCGGGGACGTTACCCTGAAGGTGCCCAAGCTCAAGGGGATCTCCTTTGAGACCGCCATCATTGAGCGGTATCGCCGCCGGGAGAGCAGTGTAGAAGAAGCTCTCATTGAGATGTACCTGGCAGGCGTATCCGTCCGACGTGTGGAGGATATCACTGAGGCTCTGTGGGGCAGCAAGGTGTCTCCGGCCACCATCAGTGAGCTGAACAAGAAAGCGTATGTCCACATTGAAGACTGGCGGAACCGCCCTCTGCAAGGCGGGCGCTATCCGTATGTCTATGTGGATGGGATCTACCTGCGCCGAAATTGGGGCGGAGAGTTTGAAAATGTGGCCATTCTGGTGGCGATTGCAGTGAATGAGGACGGATACCGTGAGGTTCTTGGTGCCGCCGAGGGGATGAAAGAGGACAAGTCCAGCTGGGTCAGCTTCTTCCAGTGGCTGCGCGGCCGCGGCCTGGACGGGGTTAAACTGGTGGTTGGAGACAAATGCCTTGGTATGCTGGAAGCTGTGGGAGAAGTATTCCCAGAGGCCAAGTACCAGCGGTGTACTGTGCACTTCTACCGCAATGTGTTCTCCGTAACGCCTCGCTCCAAGGTGAAGCTGGTGGCAAAGATGCTCAAAGCGATCCATGCTCAGGAGAGCAAGAAAGCTGCCCGGGAGAAAGCCAAAGCCGTGGTGGAGCAACTGCGCTCTATGAAGTTGAAAGAGGCCGCCAAGAAGGTGGAGGATGGCATTGAGGAAACGCTGACTTACTGCGATTTTCCCAGCGAACACTGGACTCGCATCCGTACCAATAACGTCATTGAACGGCTCAACCGGGAGATCCGCCGCCGCACTCGTGTAGTGGGCAGTTTCCCAGACGGCAACTCCGCCCTCATGCTGGTCTGCGCCCGGCTGCGCCATGTGGCCGGCACCCAGTGGGGCAACAAGAAGTACATGAACATGAAGCACCTGGAGGCTGCCCTTGAGGACGCCTCCATTGCTGGCTGACTTCTCTCATGCCAGGGCCTGCAAACCATTTTGCGAAAATTCCTTGACACTACCCCACCGCTTCATCGGTCAGGTGTAGCTCCGCAAGGGGCGTGTTCTCATGCGCCCGGTTGTCGCTCAGGCCCAGCAGATAGTCCACCGTCACCTGATAGAAGTCGGCCAGCTTTAAGAGGCTGCCATGGTTGATCTCCTTGTCCTCGTCATTCTCATAGCTGCCGAGGGCGGATTTTGAAAGGCCGACCTGTTCCGCCAGTTCTTCCAGCTTCAAGCCCCGCTCCACCCGTAAATCCTTTAGCCGTTCCTGCACCGAAATATGGGTTTTCATTCCGGCCACCCCTTCCCGCGGCTGACCCGCCGCCGTTTTCTCCCATTATAGCATATCTTTCCGCAATCGTGGAAATTTCCGGTCTTGCCCCGGTACGCTGCCACGCACAAGTTCCTTGAGCTGCCCCTTGATTACTTCCTCATTCAGCTGTACAATCTTTTCAGGCATGGTTTGCTCGCTCCTTTCAGAATGGTGTGTCGCGACTTCATTCTACCAGAGG
>ENA-OQNI01000350-OQNI01000350.1-human-gut-metagenome-genome-assembly--contig:-NODE-350-length-65915-cov-10.835548_pt1 | contig 65915 bp, 66 predicted proteins | sample MGYA00242627_ERZ504876 | MGnify/ENA primary metagenome ERZ504876 (study PRJEB26092, sample SAMD00036386) | human gut metagenome | host: Homo sapiens | study: EMG produced TPA metagenomics assembly of... | reverse complement strand
TCGGGCAGCTGAACGTGCGGAGGCTGCGTATGAGCGAAAGATGTATCGTTATAAAGCACAGTATTCTCTGGATTGCGAGAATGGCATTGAAAATGCGGTGCTGTTGAAGCCGCAGACACCGGAGATGGTTCTGGAGGAAAAACAGTTTCAGGAGCAGGTCTATGCCGCTGTGATGAAGCTGCCGGAGAAACAGGCAAAGCGAATTTATGCCCGATACTATCTGGGAATGACGGTAAATGAAATTGCCGAAGTAGAAGGTGTAGACCCAAGCCGTGTCCGTGACAGCATCCGCCGTGGTCTGAAGCAGCTGGCAAAGTATTTTTAGGGTAGAATAACAGAGGGCGCAAGGTCTCAAAGTGCTTCTGCATAAGACCTTGCGCCCTACCTATTGTAGTAGCCTTAGAGGTGTATTTTGTAAAGCTATCTTTGAGTGAAGAAACATGATCTTTATCAAGAAAATTTGTCGGCTCATCTAATAGCAATACATCTGGTTTTTCAAGCAGTAGCTTTGCCAAAATCACTTTTCCTCTCTGGCTCGTTTGAGAGCCGCCCCGAGCCCATGAAAGTCAAACCTTCTTTCATCTTGGTTCATTCTCATATCACCCTATATCATTGTACATTTTGGGTTGGATTATGAGAATGTAATGAAATTTGATGTTAGGTAGTATTTTATTTCCGCGGCCGACATATTGACAAATTAAACATGCAAGGTTATAATGTACTTGTACGATAAGTACATTGCAGAACAAAGGAGGGGCGTTGTGGAAATCATCATAAGCAGCAACACGAGCAAGCCAATTTATGAGCAGATAACTTCACAGATAAAGGCTATGATTATGAGTGGTGAACTGAAAACTGGCGATCCGATTCCCTCTATGCGGGCGCTGGCAAAGTCCATTCATGTGAGTGTCATTACCGTTCAAAAAGCATACGAAGATTTGCAAAGGGACGGTTTTATTGAAACTACGGTAGGACGAGGAAGTTTTGTATCGGCTCAAAACAAAGACTTTTATCAGGAAGAACGACAGAGATTGGCCGAAGAACATTTGCAAGAAGCTGCTGATATTGGGCGGACAAGTGGAATATCGTTAGAAAAGCTGGTTGAATTGCTAACGATGTTTTATCAGGAGGAGGATTAACTATGGATGCAATTTTGCAAGTCGATAACTTGACAAAGCAGTACACGGATTTTAAGTTAGACCATGTTTCTTTTTCGGTGCCAAAAGGAACGATCATGGGATTGATTGGCGAAAATGGAGCTGGAAAAAGCACAACCATCAATGCCATTCTTGACCTGATCCGTAAGGACGATGGTACTGTCACTTTTGGGGGCAAGAATTGTCGTCCTCTAAACAGCTCAAAGAGGACATTGGCGTTGTCTTTGACGGTATCAATTTCTATGAAACTCTTACACCGGCCAAAGTGGGAAAAATTGCTGGTGCTGCCTACAAACAATGGGACGCGCATTTGTTTCAAGACTATCTGAAACGCTTTCAGCTTCCTACGGATAAAGAGATTAAATCTTTGTCCAAGGGAATGAAAATGAAGCTGTGCATTGCCGTTGCCCTTTCCCATAAGCCTAAACTGCTGATTTTGGATGAAGCGACAAGTGGCCTCGATCCTGTGATGCGGGATGATATTCTTGATGTATTTCTTGACTTTGTTCAAGACGAAAACCATTCTATTTTGATGTCCTCGCATATCACAACGGATCTGGAAAAAGTAGCAGACTATATTACTTTTATTCATCAGGGCAAAGTTCTTTTTTGCAAAACAAAAGATGAACTTCGTTACCGTTATGGTATTGTCCGTTGCGGTGCTGTCTTGTTCGACCAGCTCGACAAAGAAGAAGTTTTGACCTACCGTAAGGACGACTATCAATGGAATGTGCTGGTGGCGGACAAGGAAAAGGTCAGAAAAAAATATAAAAATGCCGTAGTGGATGATGCCACCATTGATGATATTCTGCTGTTGTATGTGAAAGGAGAGCAAGCAAAATGAAAAGCCTTGTTCTAAAAGATTTATTCAATATCTGCCATAATGCAAAATCCATGCTGTTTATCCTTGTGGCCTTTGCAGCCGCTTTTATCCCGTTTTCTGGTGTTGAAGGCTATATCTTCGAGTGCGCCATCCTGTGCAGCATGATGATTGTAACAACTTTCTCTTTTGACGATAATTCAAAGTGGACACGATATGCCATGATTATGCCAGTTTCCAAGAAAGAATTAGTGGGCGGAAAATTTATTGTACTGGCTATTTTCTGCGCTGTTGGCAGTCTTTTTGGACTGGTTGTTGGTTCTATCGGCGGCCTTATCACAAATAAAATCACGCTTGACCTTGTAGGGATTGGAGAACTTTTATTTTTGGATTTGATTTCATGGGTAATCGCTTTAATCTTTGGTAGTATGTCGATTCCCCTTGTATTTAAGTTTGGAGCAGAAAGAGGCCGTGTCCTGTTAGTGGTGTCTTTCCTTATTCCGGCAGGGATTTGTTTTGGAATATATCAACTCCTTACCACATTAGGAATTGAACTGACCGATCAGCTTGTGTTTATTCTTCTCTGTTGCTCTCCGCTTCTGGCATTAGCGTGGTGCTATGTGATGTATCAAATCAGTTATCGTATTTTTGCAAAGCAAGAACTTTGATCTTCTTGAATGGTTAGGAGGTATCTATATGGAAAATAAGAGATTTGAAATTACGGAAACCGCTGGTAGTGTAAAGGGGTTTTATGTGGTAGTAGATAAAGAAACCGGTGTCAATTATCTTGTTGCGAAGTTTGGCGCAGGCGCTGGCATTTGCCCTAAATGCCAGAACCGCAGCCGACGCTATCCGCCAGCGGGAATTTGATTTGGTGCTGCTGGACATCAACCTGCCAGACGGCAACGGTTTTGAGCTGTGCAAGCTGATAAAGCCCCAGCACCCGGACACCATCGTAATATTCCTGACCGCCAACGATCAGGAGCGCGACCAGATACGGGGCTATGAGGTGGGCGCGGTGGTAAACACCTCAAACCCGATGCGCCTGCCCAGCGTAGAAGGGGTGCCATATTCAGACAGCGTTTTCACAAACACCAGCAGCGCACCGATGGCATAGCTGCCGGAGAGCAGCGGCAGAAAGATCTTGCGCATCCGGGCACCGAATCCTGCGCCGAACACTGCACCTGCCTCTTCCAGACTGGAGGGAATGTTCAGCATGGCGTTTTTGAGCATGGTGAGCATGAACGGAAAAACGTGCAGGCTCATCACCAGCACCAAACCGCCCAGTGTGAAGAAGATCTTTTCGCATCCGGCGGCTGCTGGGACCAGCTGCTGCAAAAGCCCCTTTTTCTGCATAAATAAGATCCAGCCCATGGAGGCAATGTAGGGCGGTGTCATGAACGGGATCATAAAAAGGATGTCAAAAACACGGCAGCGGGCAAATTTTGTCCGGGTGCATCCTATTCCAGCACAGTGATCGTCACGCAGCGGAGCAGTTCCACGCAGCCTGCATCCATCTTGAAATGGCAGGCTCTTGCATCGTACTTCATGTCGGATCATTTTTGTTTGGTCCGAGTGTAATTATAGGATTTCAGAAAACGCAGATATATCAACGGTTTGCCGGCAGTCGGCAAGAGGGATTTATTCTAAAAATTCAAAATGACGAGAACAACGCCGCCCAACAGGACAACGGGCGGCGTTTTCATATATAAAACCACGAAGGGAGGTCACTTCCACCCGGCCAGTTTACTAACCGGCTTTTTTCATGCCATGAAAAGGAGGTTTACAAATGGCAGATGAAACGACCTTTGGCCTATCTGACCGCCGCATGGAGCGGTGAGCCGGATATTGATATGGAGCTGGCGGCCCACTACTGCCGTCTTGCTTATGAGGCGGGCTTTTCCCCCATCTGCCCGCTTTTGTATCTGCAGCTGTTCTTGAATGACAGCGTTCCCGAGGAATATAAGGCCGGGATTGATATGCGCCGGGAAAAGTGCGATGCCCCGGAGCGCAATCCAACTGGATGCCGGAAAGCGAGGGATGCCCATGAACTTTAACCATGAGAAACTCATGCTGATGATGCTCTACAACACCGGCACCCGGCTGGGGCTTATCCACGAACTGCGGCTCATGCAGTGCTACCTGATGCCCGATGAAAAAGTATTTTGTTCTTCCAAAAGATATGCTATAATCAAATCAGACAAAATTCCCCTCTTCAAGCGATTTCTCCGCAATTTTCCTGTGGCTCTGCTCGTATCAAAAATAAGGGACCGATTTTTAATTGTCAGAACGGAGGAACCATTATGGCAATCTTTGAAAAGACCATCCGAAACAAAAACTTTGACAAGCTGCTTCGGAAGCTGGAACAAGAAATCCCGGACAGCAGTTGGTCGGCAGATTTAGAGGCAGGCAGTGATTTCAAAGAGGGCGATGCCCGGTGCAGTGTCCGTGTATTTGAACGGTACAGCATGATGGGCGGCAACCGCCTGAGTCTGACACTGACCATGTTCCAGAATGGGGACAGTCCGATCCGGCTGTCTGCCATCACCGCAGGAGGCAGTCAAGCGGTGTTCTTCAAGGTGAACACTCTCGGAGAAGAATCTTTTCTGGACGATGTAAAGAACCTGCTGGAAGAAATTTTGGAGGAATAAGATGTTTTACGCTGGATTTGATATGCTGTTCAGCATTCTGTTTCCCATCCTGCTCCTTGTGGTTTTGGGTATGATCCTATACACCATCATCGGAAATATCAGCACATGGAATAAAAACAACCATTCGCCGCGGCTGACTATTCCGGCAACGGTTGTGGCAAAGCGAACGGAAGTTTCTCGCCACCATACAGACGATACGATGGCGCATACGTTCACGACCTATTATGTGACCTTTCAGGTAGAGAGCGGCGACCGCATGGAGCTTACCGTAAGTGGTTCGGACTACGGAATGCTTGTGGAGGGCGACATTGGAAAGCTGAGTTTTCAGGGCACCCGCTATCTTGGGTTTGAGCGGAGCTGAACATCCCTGTTCAATTTGATAAATCGAAATTGAGGGAGTAGGAGAAATCGAGATTGGAGGATAAGTTGGTGAACAAGATTTTCAAAGGTCTTATTCGATTTTTGATAGAAGTGATAGTTATGACTGTTTTGATTGTTGGGATCAACATATTTACGAATGGTATGTATCTTTGGGGATTGCCCCGCATAAATGATATTCAGTCTGTAAATATCACGTATCCGAGTGTCACGGATGATGTTAAAGAAATTTCGAGCAGTGAGGACATTGAGTTAGCCTTAAAGCTAACGGGATTTCTGAAATATGATTTATTTGGGGAAGTGAATAGCGAAGAAGAACCCGCTATTACAATTACTTATTTTCTTAAGGATGGAACAAGCAAAACAATCTCCGCTAATAACACTACTGTCTGGTGGAACAATAAAATTCATGTAATCAAGGACAAGGAAATGTTTGTCAACCTAACAGAGGGAATTTTCTTTCTGGAAGATTTACAAACAAAGTAAATCAATTCCAGTTTATCAAATAAGTAAATCATTCCATACCTCTGCGGGCAGCGATGAAATGGCTGCCCGCTCTTTTTATGCTCAAAAAAACAAAGGGAGGAACGCTATGCCAAGCAAAACCGAAGAATACCTTGCCCTCGCCCAGCGCACGGCGAATGGCTTGACCCGGTACTGGGAAAGCTGGACGGACTACCTGACCACCGCATCCCGGCTGTACAAGTACCCTTTTGCGGACCAGCTGATGATCTATACCCAGCGCCCGGATGCCACCGCCTGCGCCGACTTTGGCATCTGGAACAACCGGATGAACCGCTATGTGCGCCGGGATGCCATGGGCATCGCCCTGCTGGACGAATCCAGCGGATTCCCTCTCCTGCACTACGTTTCGCTTCTGGATGCGCCTGTCCCGGAACAGATGAAGCATGCTTCTCTGGCAGAAGCCGCTTCTCACCTTATGCAAGTTCTCAACGACCCGGAGAGCATCACCGGGTAAAAAGCGTCCCGCCGGGACGCGCAGCCTGCATTGAAAAATGCAGAACAAAGGGGGTTGGGGCACTTCCCTAACAAGCATTTTGCAACGCAAAAAGTGTTTTTGTATAGACGAAAACATTGCTTGCTGGCACTGCGTACCGTAGAACTCCCGCTTTAATCTTCACGGGTGATTTCTCCGACATCAGATTCCATCGGTGCCGCACTTTGGTTTTCTGCTCTTTTCCTATACTGCGCTGGACTGATGCCATACTCCTTTTTGAACACCCGGCTAAAATAAAGCTGGTTATCGTACCCCACGATCTCAGCGATTTCACCGACACTGTAATCGGTATTTTCCAACAAGCTCTGTGCGTTGACCATCCGCAAGGAGAGAAGGTACTGCGCCGGACTCATCTTCATGTGCTGTTTGAAATTACGAATGAACCAGTTCGTGCTGATATGCAGCGATTCGGCATACTGCGCCACGCTGATCTTCGTATTGTAGTTTTCGTTAAAATAAGAAACCGCCATCTCAATTTCTTCGGGGATCGTCACGGTATAGTTTTCGCCGTTCTGCTGCTGGCGGCTGACAAGCAGCAGAATGTTGTTGAACGACGAAGCGATGTAATCTTCATACCCGTATTCGCATTGCTGAAGTTCCCGAATGATTTTTCGGAACGACATCTTATATTCCGGCAGTGTTCCACTGTAAAAGACGTGCTGATTCAAAGAGATGCCATGGTACTCCAGAATGTTCTTAACGTCATAGCCAGTAAAATGAATCCAGAACACCTCCGGGTGATCTTCAACATAGTAAACGTACTTTTGAACCTCTTTGGGCTTGTAAAGAACCATGTGGCCGGAGTCAACGATTTCCTCGATTCCATTAAACCAGAAATGCGCCTTGCCCGATGCCACATATAAGATCTGATAGTCTCTGCGGCCCTTCTTCCAGTATGTCGGCAGCATGGGACGCTTTTTCAGGCGGTAGGTGCCGCAGCTTCCTACCACCAACGGTTTTGTGTAATCCTTGAAATCAAGACGAGAGTTGTTTAAGTAGCCAGAGTTGAAATACATCTCAATACCATCTTCTTTCTTAAAGACTTCGCCGGAATCGGAATGCGTTCTGTCTGATTTTCACAAACTGTGTGATTTTGTGCATACTTTGTTCCATTTTTTCAATATGATTTTGTCAATATAAATTTTATAATACTTTCAGACAAAACGCAAGAGAATTTGACATCTTGCCGAAAAAGTGTAAGCCTTGTAAAATCGAAGTAAATGAGGAGAATCGGAAAATGACGGAGAAACGCTATTTGAAATGGTACAACAAAGTCGGCTATGGTTCAGGTGATATTGCAGGCAACGTGGTATACGCATTCCTGTCATCCTTTGTAATGATCTATCTGACCAACACGGTTGGTTTGAACCCCGGCATTGTCGGCACCCTGATCGCAGTCTCCAAGCTGCTGGATGGTGTAACTGACATCTTCTTTGGCTCTTTGATCGACAAAACGCACTCTAAGATGGGCAAGGCTCGTCCGTGGATGCTGTACGGCTACATCGGCTGCGCCATCACGCTGGTGGCTATTTTTGCAATTCCCGCGAATCTCGGTCAGTTTGCACAGTACGCATGGTTCCTGATTGCGTACACGCTGCTGAACGCCGTGTTCTACACCGCCAACAACATTGCTTACTCTGCCCTGACTGCTCTTGTTACGAAGAACAGCGCAGAGCAGGTCGAGATGGGTTCTTACCGCTTCATGTTCGCCTTTGCCACCAGCCTGCTCATCCAGTCCATCACGCTGGGTGCTGTTATGGCATTGGGCGGTGGTGCTGCCGGTTGGCGCACTGTTGCAATCATTTACGCCATCACCGGTCTGCTTGTCAACACCCTCTCCGTTTTCTCCGTGAAGGAACTGCCGGAAGGCGAATTGGTGGATACCACCGACAAAAAGGAAATCGAGCAGGACGAAAAGTATAATCTGGTTCAGGCGGCAAAGCTGCTTGCTGGTAACAAATATTATATGATGATTTGCGGCACCTACATTTTGCAGCAGATCTACGGTGCCATGATCAGCATGGGCACCTACTATGCAACCTACATCCTTGGCAACCAGAATCTGTTCGGTGTATTCTCTTGGGCAGTCAACATTCCTCTGATCATCGCACTGGTGTTCACCCCGACCTTGGTTGCAAAGTGGAATGGAATGTATAAGCTGAATGTAATGAGCTATACTCTGGCAACGATTTCTCGTGCACTGGTTGCTGCAGCCGGTTACATGGGCAGCGGCAATGTGACCTTGATGCTGCTCTTTACCGCAATCGCTGCTCTGGGTCAGGGTCCTTGGCAGGGCGACATGAACGCCGTGATCGCAGCCTGCTCCGAGTACACTTGGCTGACGAAGCACAAGCGTGTGGACGGAACGATGTACTCCTGCACTTCTCTGGGCGTAAAACTTGGCGGCGGTCTTGGCACCGCAATCACCGGCTGGCTGCTGGCAGCAAGTCATTTTGATAGTGCGCTGGCTGTCCAGCCCGAATCCTGCATCTCGATGCTGAAGATCATGTATCTTGTGATTCCCTTCGCTCTGGATGCAATCATCACCTTCATTCTGTCTCGTCTGAAAGTTGAAGAAGTAAACGAACAGCTTCGTGCAGCAATGGATAATTGAGAACAGTTCCTGCTCTCTCGACCCATAAGACACCAAGACCCACACGATTGTGTCGTGTGGGTCTTGGTGTTGCCTTGGAAGAAGCCCCGCCGAAGAACATCTGCCTGCCGTTATACAAGCGAGGGAATGTATGAAAAAGAAGAAACCCATCTCTGAGGAGCAGCATTATCTCTGTGAAATCGGTCTGAAAAAGATGCCCTATCGGTCTTCCTGGCTCATCAAATCCTATACGGAGGAAAGCCTCACGCACATCACGATTGCGGCCTATTATAATGTGGGCGAGGCGTTTCTTCAAACTCCCACTGCAGCATGGAGGAATCTATGGGATTGCCGTGCCGCGCTTCGCAAGCTGGTATCCGCCGTCTATCCGGAAAGCGATTTGAACCTTCCATTCGGAAAAAACGGAAAATTCTTATTCCAACCTGGGTATACTCCTGTTGTGTCCGACATGAAGAAAATCGTTCAGAAAACTGCCGCATTGTCTTTCCCCAAATGGGCGTTAGCCGTATGGGATATGGATACCGCAACATTATATATGGTCAAATACGACAGAAATCATTGATTTTCTTTGTCTATCTGTGATACCATTCGTTACGAGACCAACGGCGTTGCTCTCTTCGCCTATGGTGGAGACTCCGGCACTCAAAGAAATTTTCCGAAAAAAAAAAAGCAACGAGGTGACCATTTTTGAAACGTCGAACTTTTCTTGTCTGCACTGCTGCGCTTTTTTGCAGTGCGTTTCTGGCAGTGGGCTGCACTCAAAAAGTTTCTCAGCCCGTCCTTCAGCAAATCGAATACTCCAATTTAGCAGATTCGGATACACAGGCTCTTCTTTCCAAGCTTTTGCAGGATGCCGGCGTATCCGACCTGCGGATACAGACCTTCTTGGATCATGTGCAAAAGTTCAACAATGCTGTGGACCCGGCATGGCTCACCACAGGGTTTGAAAATGCCAAGCCATCGGATCTGAAATACGATCCTTACTCCATGCAGGACGCATGGACGGAAAAATACGATACCTTCCCCGGCTGGAACTGTCGGATCACCGCTTGTGGGCTGTTCGGTGATTTTATCACTGTCACGGGCAAGGCAGACCTTGACTCAGCCGAGGACACCCTGTTTATGGACTATGAAACACTGGATTCTGACCCGGAATCTCTTTGCGGCGACGAACGGCAAAAGTTTGATGCGCTGTTCGCCCCGGTTAAAACCACCAATACGACCGATATTCCTACCCATTTGAAAACGATTCAGCAGGAATGGAAGAAACGCGGTCTCTCCTTCGTGGACGATGATAAGATCCGTCTCGTCTCCGTAGTCCTGCACGATCAGTTCTCTGAAACGGACAATTCTCTTATGATCGGTCATGTCGGCGTTATGCTTCCCACATCGGATGCGGTCTATTTCGTCGAAAAGGTCGCTTTTCAGGAGCCGTATCGCTTGTTGAAGTTCAAAAATCGAACCGAGCTGAGCGATTATCTGATGCTGAAATACGATAACTCGTGGGGACAGGATACTGCCCACACCTTTATTATGGAAAATTCAGACCTGATGGACGGCTGGCGCATTCTTGACGAACAGGAAAATGCAGGCTAAAAGCATCCAATTTGCTGAGAACCGTTCGGTCTGACGGCTCATTCGCCCTCTGATGCCAAAAAGACGCTGCAACCTCTCACCCAGAGGCGGCAGCGTCCTTTTTTATAAAGGAAAACATAGACACGGCGGCATCCTCCTATACGCCGCCGTGGATTTACACGGTGCTAGGTCGTCGTTGGTTTAGGATAAATGCAAAGAAACGGCGGCCTTGATTTTGTCAAAGCCGCCGCTTCATAGGCGCATGAAAATGTGTCTGCTTTACGACGGATTTTTTCTTTTGCCGTTGGGCGGGGCAGGTTCTCGTTGTATATTAAGATAAAAAAGAACCGATAATCACAAGTGAATTCACCTTGTGCATTACCGGCTCTGCGTCTGTGCGTCTGGCTCTTGGATGATAGATAAATTTAGTTTTCTTACCGCAATCAAGGTTTCATGTTTGCATTTAGGACAATATAATGGAAAATTATCCAGTATTGTATCATTGCGAATTTTCAACCGCGTTTTGCTTCCACAAAAGGGACATAAAATCCATTCTATCTTCATCTTATCTTCCTCTGTGCTTCGTTTTCTTCTTTTACTACCGTATAGCAAGCTGACGTTTTTTCTTCGCCTCTTTACATTTCCGAATTGGACCTAACCTGTTTTTCAGCTATAGATAATTCCCGATGAAGGTGTAACGCCATAAATACAGTGATTACTACGGAAATCACATCTGCGATGGGTTGGGCATATAGGATTCCGTTCATTCCCCATACCATAGGCAACAGCAAAATGACAGGAACAAAGCAGACACCTTGTCTGCATGCTCCCAAAAAGAAACCTGCCGCACCTTTACCCAAGGCAAGGAACAAAGAGGAGTAAACCGTGTAGAAACCAAAAAGAATGAATGTAATCCCATTTGCAAACAGTGATTTTTGACCCACTAAAATCATTTGAGTATCTCCCTCAGTAAATTGAGAGATAATCTGCGTAGAAAAAACAGCCATCACCAAACCTACGACTAAGCAGAAACTTGTAGACCAAATGATTGAGGTTTTGATTGCTTCGCGCAGGCGATCAAACTTCTTCGCCCCATAGCTGAATCCGGCAATAGGCTGAAACCCTTTCAGAAATCCAAAAACAACAAGAGTTCCCATAGAAGTAATTCGCGTAACCGCCCCCATGCCTGCAATGACCGAATCGCCATAATTGCTGGACGCGCGGTTAATTAGCGCAATTGAAAGACTTGTCAGCAGTTGGAACACCAAAGTGGGAACTCCAATTTTTAAAATTTCCGTCATCATTTGCCTCGTAGGAGAAAACTCTTTTATGCTGAACGTAAATACGCTTTTTTTGCGAAGAACATAGGTGAGATAAACAAGCGTGGATACCATTTGCGAAATTGCTGTGGCGATTGCTGCACCTTCTACTCCCATGTCCAAAATATAAATGAAAAGAGGGTCTAATCCGATGTTCAATACGGCTCCCAGCAGCAAGGCGCACATGGTCGTCTTTGCGGCACCCTCGCTGCTTACAATGTTATTCATTGTTACATTAAACACGTTGAAAATACAGGACAGCACATAAATTCTTGCGTATGTCATGGCATACGGCATAATCGTTTCCGTCGTGCCCAACATTCCCAAAATTGGTTTAAGGAAAATCGTAGAAAGTAGGATGATAATAGCACCAATCAGAATACTGCTGTATAGTGCGGTGCTTGCCACTTTATCGGCGGTATCTTTATCTCCGCGCCCTAATAGTCTTGACAGATAGGATGCGGCTCCGTTACCGAACATAAGACCTAAACCAACCACAACTTGTCCCAACGGAAATACGACAGAAATAGCACCCATTTGACTTTTTCCCAAACCAGCCACAAAATAGGCATCCACCAGATTATAGAGTGCGTTGATCAACATCCCAATCATAATCGGTATGCCGAGAGCCATCAGAGCTTTTGGGATAGGCGCACTGCCCAAAAGCTCAAGTTTGTTGTTGCGTTCATTCATTGTTAAAACTCCTTTCGCTTCTTTAGGTATAATTTACAGTAGTGTAGGATACAGCACTACACTGTATAAATAATAGCACTATAATTTATAGTATATGTCAAGAGAAGTGAGTCAATTTATCTTGACAAAAAGTATAAAATACAATACTATATTTTATAGTGAATTTGACGGTGTTCTTTTATTCAGAAAACATAGCGAAAGGACGTGATTCCACATGGCAACCATAGATTTAATTGTATTGGGAATATTGAAAAAGGAGCCAATGAGTGCCTACGATATTCAAAAGTTAGTAGAATATAGAAACATATCCAAATGGGTAAAAATCAGCACTCCATCCATTTATAAAAAAGCCATTCAGCTAGAAGAAAAGGGGCTAATCCGAGGCGAAATCGTAAAAGAAGGGAAAATGCCAGAAAAAGTGATTTATTCCCTGACGGATGCCGGAGAAGCAGAATTTGAACGGCTCATGTTTGAGATTTCTGAAAAACCTATTAACATTTTTCTAGACTTCAACGCAGTTATTGTGAATTTGGATTCCTTGCCACCTGAAAAACAAAAATCGTGTATAGCAGAAATTGAGGAAAATATTAGTACCTTAAAATCCTATCTGGAATATAATATACAGAAAAAAGAAAATGAACCCAGTATTCCCGCAACAGGTATGGCTGTTTTGCGTCAGCAGTATGTACTGGTGGATGCAATCCAAGCATGGATTGCTTCATTAAAAGAGAATTAACAATTAATCATCCTGCGAAAGACCAGAAACTTTGAGTGGCGCTGGTCTTTTATCTATGAATTATAAACTTCAACCAACCTGCATATAGCAACATTCCAGGGGCAAAGTATGAATTATAAGGCCCATATCCCTCCAGCGTGAGGGAGAAGATATGGCGCACCACTTCGGCGGCTTCTTCGTCCAGACGCTGCAACCTCTCACCCAGAGGAGGCAGCGTCCTTTTTCATATCGGAATGGTTTGTTTGTAGGGGAACTCCGGGCTTATGACAGGGTAACGATGAACGTACCGGTTTATACCGAACCGCCATTAACGCATATTCCCATGACCACAACCATGAAGTATAATCGTAACCAGTTTCAGTTTATAACGAGTTTCTAGAATTTCTGGATTCTTATTGGGCGCTTCCACGAGAACAACAAACAATTACGCCAGCGCAGATGCGAGTGTTAAAGTGCGCTGAGATCTATATTTAACCCTTTTCTTCTGAAAGCAAATACAATTCATTATAGCTCAGTTGACTATATTGTACAATATGGATATAATATAATTAGAATTTTACTATTATGTATAGGTCACACAGGAGCAGGAGGTGCTTTTATGAATATCCGTCCATCCGCAGCGATTCGCCAGAACTACAACGAGATTGCTGATTTGTGCAGAGAAACCGCCGAGCCGATTTTTCTCACCAAGAACGGCGAGGGCGACTTGGTCGTTATGGACATCGAAACCTACAACCGCCGTGAAAAAATGCTGAAGCTCCGTGAGGAGCTGCTTTCCGTGGAAGAGGACCGGATGCATGGAAGCGAAGGCTATTCGGTTGATGAGGTCACTTCCATGATGCGCAGTGCGATCAAGGAGGCCGCCGGACATGGAGCAGCAAAATAAATACCGCGTGATCGTGTCAGCACGGACTGCTCAGATGCTGGTGTCCCATGCCGCATTTCTGGCACAGGTCAGCCCTGCGGCAGCAGAGCGGCTTACGGTCGAATTTGAAAAGGCTGCAAAATCTTTGGAGCAGATGCCGCAGCGCTGCCCGTGGCTCAAAGGCGAATACATTCCTAAAAATGCTTACCGATTTATCTTGTTTGAAAAACGCTATATGCTCATCTTCCAGATCGTAGATAATACGGTTTATGCAGATTATGTGGTAGATTGCAGACAGGATTACGGCTGGCTCGTCCGATAATCAACAAAGGCGGTGGCTTCCCTATTGTGGGAGACCACCGCATAACATGAGACGATATGGGATTTCAAATCCTTTTGCAGTAGACTATTCAATACATCGAAAAAATTGGAATGAAGTGTGCAAATGGTGCACAAGGAGTTTTTTCAAGAATTTGCTATGCCAGTTATAGATATAGCATGGTTTTTCGAGCAACCGGGAAAATCGAAAAATGTACAGTAGCACTTGATCATCCACAAAATCTCATCGGGTATGTCGATTCTTCTAAGGGCGTTGTTTTGAATGAAAATGCAAACTACCAATGGTGGCATTCAACTCTTCAAGAAAAATGTTTCTGCTGCAAAGAACTTCTCACCTGTTTTAATATGCGCTGCAAAAAGAAAACTTTAATTGATGGTCTCGCAGATTCGACTTGCTCCAGTGTATCACTAAAAATCTACTAAGAGGGAAATGGTATGCTGTATTACATTAAGAAAACATGGAAAAATTCGTTTTTGACGATTCTGTGTCAAGTGATTTCATATAGCATTGAAGTTTTTGCGGCTCTTGCCTCCATGAAGATGCTGGATGGTCTATTGGCACAGGATACGCAGCTTTTCCTTTTTGGACTGGTTGCGCATTTGGGAGTTTGGGCAATCAGCTTTCTGGCATCTCATATGGAAACGGTTTTTCACTACCGAGCACAGCGTCAAATCAACGAGTTGGAACGAAAAGATATGGTTGAAATGCTTTTGAAAAAAAGCTATTCTGAATACTATGCAGAAGAAAGCGGATCTTATTTATCAGGACTCACGAATGACATAGCGCAAATGGAGCAGCTAGGCTGGGAGCCTCTTTTTGGCATGTTTGGCGTTCTGGCGCAGATCGTTTCCAGCTTGATTGCGCTTTTTTATCTTCATTGGAGTTTACTTGTCGTATCAATTATCTTTGGTATTCTGATGGTTCTTTTACCCCGAATTTTCAATCAGAAGCTGGAAAATGCCGGAAATATTTGCTCTAGGCTTCAGGCAGAAGCAGTCAGCCAATTTAAGGAGCTTTTGGCGGGATACGATGTTCTTCGGTCTTTTGGAAAAAAGATCGAATGGTTTACGGAACAGAAACTGCAAATGAGCAAATGGAAACCCCAAGGTATCATTTGAAGGTGCTAAAAAGTGCTATTGGAAACGGAATGGGCTTTCTTAGCGTTGTTTTTCAAGTTTCGGTTCGCTTATTGGCTGGTATTTTGATTTTGATGGGAATCTTAAACCTTTCCGTTATGGTAAGTGTTTCAACGATTTGCTCCAATGTATATAACGGATTAAAGCAGCTAGTAAATCTTCAGCTATCATTGACTTCTGGAAAGCCTTATTTCGAAAAGCTGTCTAATCACAGAGATACCGTCTCGCATGACAATAAGAAAAGTCTACCGGCATTTTCACGTTCGATTTCCGTCGAGAATCTTTCGTTCAGCTATGGTAAGAAAACTGTTCTGAATCATGCTTCATTCAGTTTTGAAAAAGGAAAAAAGTATGCTTTGACAGGACCTTCTGGATGTGGAAAGAGTACTCTTCTGAAAATTTTACTGGGATGGCTCCCAGACTACACAGGATGCGTTTGTTTTGACGATATCGATATTCATACGGTTGCCACGGAGCAGCTTCAACAGCAGATGAGTTACATTGAGCAAAATGTATTCTTGTTCAATGCGTCTATCCGCGAAAACATTCTGTTGGGCGAAGATTTTACGGAAGAACAGTTAAGAAAAGCCATCCATGACAGCGCACTTGAGAATGATCTGATGTCTATGCCGAATGGGTTGGATACCCTCGTGGGTGAGGGAGGATGTAATATTTCAGGCGGTCAAAAACAACGAGTTGCGATTGCGCGTGCCTTAATTCATAATCGTTCTATCCTGTTGGTGGATGAAGGCACAAGCGCATTGGATGCACAGAACGCTGACCGTGTGGAAAAGAGCCTGCTAGCCAATCCAAGCCTGACGCTGATCCTTATTAGTCACCACCTGACTCCGGAACGGAAGAAACAGTTTGATAAGGTCTATGAACTGAGTACAGCTTTGAACGCTTAGATAACAAAAACAGGGTGCGCCCACCCGGACGCACCCTGCAAAAATCCACACGCGATAAGTAAGGCAGGGAGTTCCCCAACGGAACTTCCTGTTTTTCTTTGGTTGTAATCTGAGCCTGCTCCGCACTCTGCAAGCATTTCTTTCAAAAGCCGCGCCCGTTTTACGTGTTCGGAAGGGCGGGTATGATTGTAATCATACAGCCGTTCCATGCAAAGTTCCTGCTCTGCCATGATGGAATCATCCGTGGGGTCGTAAACTTGTTGGCTGTGGATTGCATTTTCAATCAGCATCTTGCAGCCCTCTTTTTTGCAAATCGTTCTCTTTTATAACAGGCGCAGTATATTATTGTTAAATTCGCTTATGCTTTTTTTGCTTCTTTTTCTCGCAAAGCATCATAAACGCAGCGGGTTCCCTGATGTGCCATCAGCCCGCCCAGACACTTAATGTATTTGAGCATCGCCAACGATGATCATGGCACAGCCGCCTTCGGCAATGGAGCGAATCCTTGCAAGATACTGTTTTCTCTCCGCAGACGCATAAAACACAGCCAGAGGTAGAAATCTGCACATTCATTATAATAAGCCGACCTCTCTCCGTAAACACTTTTGACAAATTCCAGTGATTTTGTGCATATTTTGTTGTATTGTCTCCATATACATTCCGGCGGAAGCCTCTATAATCTATAATAGGTACAGCGTCCTGCGCAACGCCTTATATTGTGTGGAGAAAGGAAGTATATGGAACCTAACAAGGAAGCAAATAAGCTACGGATCAGCTACCGCTACTATGAGCTGCCGGAGGGTGAGCTGGTGCAGGCCATCACAGGAGAGGACTGGGTCTGCACCTATGGCACCTATGCCGAGGATGTCCATTTCCACAATGTTATGGAGATCGGTATCTGCCGCTGGGGGCAGGGTCTCATGGTTCTGGAAGATCGGCGCATCGACTATACCGATGGTGCAGTCACAGTGGTTCCCGCAAACTGTCTGCACACGACCTTGAGCCGGGATAAAAGCCTGAACTCATGGGAATATCTCTTCTTTGATCCTGCCGGAATCCTGAACAGTGCCTTTCCGAACGACCCGCTGTTTGTAGAATCTGTTCTGCACCGGCTCTCCAGTGAGGCTCTATGCCTTCCGCAAGAGGATGCAGTAGAACTGGAACGGCTTATTACCATGGTGCTGAACGAATGCCAGACAAAGCATGAGTACCATAAAGCCGTGGAACAGAATCTTATGACATCGCTGCTGCTCCTGATCACCCGCAGCTATACGGAAAAGAAAACCCATATCCGCCCCATGACGGTTGGACTGCAGCAGATCATGCCCGCCATTGAATACATCGGGATGCACTATATGAATCCAATCTCCGGGGAAGATCTTGCGTCCATCTGTTCCTTGAGCGAGGCGCAGCTGCGCCGTAAGTTCAAAGAATATCTCAATATGTCGCCAGTCGAATATCTGACGATGGTACGCATCCAGAAAGCCTATGAACTGCTCAATTCCACCAATTATCCCATGACGGAGGTTGCTCTGCGGGTCGGATATCAGGATGTTTCCTCCTTCAACCGCAATTTTCAGAAGATCATGGGTGTTTCTCCATACCAGTATAAGAAAAACAACAGCGACTACCGCGGTCGGGTATTGGACAAGAAGATCTCTGCCAAGAAAGGATGGAAGCATCCCTCCGATCCATAAGAGAAAGACTTCTTGGCATTGTGCCAAAGAAAGCCTTTCTTCTTTGGACAAGCTGACGAAACCACCGTTTTGTGTGCAGAAACACGGCTGGATTCTGATTGAATCTGCGTGTTTTTTGATTGGATGCACCCGCATTTCAATCGCAAAACCTGTTACAATGACTATAACAAACGAGGCATTGGAGAAAAGAATTGTTCAACTTGTGAATGCGTTCAATTCTTTCTCCAAATTTCTCGGATTCGTCAACGTTTTCAAGGTTTCATGAATGAAGGAGAAGGCATTATGAAAAAGATCTCGCGTCGCGCATTTCTGTCCGTTCTGGCTGCCGCAGGTGCAGCTGCAGCCCTGACCGCTTGCGGTGGCGGCTCTGGCTCTTCCACTGCTGCTTCCGGCGGTGCAAGTGTTGGCGGTTCTCAGCCGGGTGGTCACAAGCTGACTGCCTACGCATGGGATAAGAATTTCAATATCCCCGCTCTGAACGCTGCTGCCGCAGACTACAAGGAGAACGTTGACCCGGAGTTTGAGCTGGAGGTGATCGAGCAGTCCGGCGGCGGTGACATTGAGAATGCCATCACGCTGGCAGGTTCCGCACACGATTATTCCAATCTGCCCGACATCGTGCAGTTCCAGGATCACTACATCCAGCGTTATGTTGCCGACTACCCGGATGCCTTTGTTCCCGTGGAGGGCGCAGACATTGACTGGGACGGCTTCAGCAAGGAAAAGCTGTCTTACTCCATCGTAGACGGCGTCCATTACGGCGTTCCCGTGGACAACAGCACGGTTATCTTTGCATACCGCACCGACCTGCTGGCTGAAGTCGGCAAGACCGTGGACGATATGACCGGCATCAAGTGGTCCGATCTGACCGATATTGGTGAGCAGGTCTACGCAAAGACCGGCAAATACCTGTTCTCCACCAGCGCAGACGGCGGCGATCTGGTCTACATGATGATGCAGTCCGAGGGCGTTGCCGAGTTCAAGGACGGAGAGCCTTGGATCACCGAGAACGAAACGCTGCATCGTGTCTGCGAGACCATCGTGGATATGGGCAAGCGCAAGGCCTGCTATCTGGCAAACAGCTGGAGCGACTACATCGACCAGAGCATTCAGGGCGACATGGTCGCCGGTGTGCTGAACGGCAACTGGATCATCCCCACCATGGAGGCTGTGACCGAGAACTCCGGCAAGTGGGAGATCACCACCATTCCTACGCTGGACGGCGGCGAGGGCTATGCCTCCAATGGCGGCTGCGGCCTCTACATCACTGCCAACTGCGGCAATGTTGATCTGGCAAAGTCCTTCCTCGCATACACCTTCGGCGGCAGCACCCAGACCTATGATAATGCCCTGCGTGACGGCGGCGTTGTCACCACGGTTCTGAAGTGTGCAGACTCCGATGTTTACAACGAGGGCGTTGCGTTCTTCAACAATGAGCCGATTTACAAGCAGATCGTTGAGATGGGTTCTCATGTTCCTGTGATCGAGCAGAGCGATTACCACTTCCGCGCTGGCGTTTACCTGATCACTGCTATCATCAACACCGTCAACGGCTCCAAGCTGGACGATGAACTGGCAAACGCTGAACAGCAGCTCCGCTTCGAGATGGGTCTTTAAGACCTTCTGATTCATCCGAAGGAGGGTTTGACATTGAAGAACGAAAAAAGCGGTTCTCTGATGGCAAAACAGCGTCGTGCGGGCTGGTATTACCTGATGCCCGGCACGGTCCTTATTACCATCATGAGTTTTATCCCCATCATCAACGGTTTTCTGACCTCCCTGAAAACGGGTTCCAGTGCAAACATGAAGTGGGCCAGCCCGCTGACCTACAACTATACCCGAATGTTCAAGGATGCATTGTTCCTGCGCTCGATGGGAAACACCTTCCTGTATCTGGTCGTAGAAGTTCCGATCATGCTGATCCTGGCAATCCTGCTGGCACAGCTGCTGAACAATCACGATTTGAAGTTCAAGGGATTCTTCCGCACCTGCGTGTTTCTGCCCTGTGCAACTTCTCTGGTTTCGTACTCCCTGATCTTCAAATCCCTGTTTGCAACGGACGGTCTGGTAAACACGGTTTTGTGCAAGCTGGGCATCCTGCAAACGCACTACAATTTCCTCGGCAATCCCACCAGCGCAAAGATCATCATTATTCTGGCTCTGATCTGGCGTTGGACGGGCTACAACATGGTGTTCTTCTTGGCCGGTTTGCAGAACATCGACTACTCGGTGTACGAAGCAGCCAAAATTGACGGTGCCAACGGCTGGCAGACGTTCTGGAAGATCACTGTTCCGCTGCTGATGCCCACCATCGTGATGACCGCCATCATGTCCATCAACGGCACCTTGCAGCTGTTCGATGAGTCGGTCAACCTGACTGCCGGCGGTCCGGCGAATGCAACGATCACCATGTCGCACTACATCTACAACAACTCCATGGGTCAGGGCGTTGCAAACTTCGGCTATGCTTCGGCATTGTCCTTCGTCATCTTCGTGATGGTTGCCATCCTGTCCTTTATCAGCATGAAAGCAGGTGACAAGCGTGACTAATACAGCAGAAACCCACGCACTTGTGCAGCGTGAAAAAGGCAGGAAGCAGATGATCCAGCGCAGACTGATCCCTGCTTACATCTTCCTGATCATCATCTCGTTCCTTTCGGTTTTCCCGCTGTTGTGGATGATCTCTGCGGCGACCAATACCTCACTGGATGTTGCCCGCGGCAAGATCATGTTCGGCACCTATGCGATGCAGAACTTCAAAAATCTGATCGCATCGCAGAATCTGGCAGGTGCCATGGGCAACTCCTTCCTGTATGCGATCGTGCAGACCGTGATCTCCATGTTCGTCTGCTCTCTTGCAGGATTTGGTTTTGAGTTGTATCATGATAAGAACAAGGACCGCTTGTTCAGCATCCTGCTGCTCGCCATGATGGTGCCGCAGGTTGCCACGATGGTTCCTTTGTTCAAGATGATGTCCAGAGCCGGTTTGCTGAATAGTGTCTGGGCGTTCATCCTGCCCAGCATTTCCACTCCGTTCCTGATCATGATGTTCCGACAGAACTCCCGCAACTTCCCCAACGATCTGATGCAGGCAGCGCGCATTGATGGCCTGAGTGAAACGGGCATCTTCTTCCGGATGTATGTTCCCATCATGAAATCCACCTATGCGGCGGCTGCGGTCATCACGTTCATGAACGCATGGAACGCTTATCTGTGGCCGAAGGTCGTTATGACCGATAACCGTGCGCAGACCATGCCGATGCTGATCGCCAACATTGCGTCCGGCTACTCCATCGACTACGGTATGTTGATGATGGGCGTTCTGTTCTGCTCCATCCCCACCATGATCGTGTTCTTCGTTCTGCAGAAGCAGTTCGCAGAGGGCATCACCGGCGCGGTGAAGTAATTCTCTGTCTTTCCGCCATCCACTTTTTCTCCTTCATCTCCTGTTCCCCCAGAGGAATCCCCATCTCCTCTGGGGGACGATGAAGGAATTTTTTCAATCACATAATACGGTAAATGAGGAACAATATGGCTGCATTTGATTTTGCAAAAGTAAAAGACCCCACCTTTTTCAAGGAAAACGTGCTGAATGCTCATGCAAGTTTCCGTACTTACGCTTCCCGCGAAGAATATCGGACAGGCTCCTCTTCTTTGGCGCTGAAGCTGGACGGCATCTGGAAATTCGCCTACGCAAAGAACTACACCAGTGCCATCCCCGGCTTTGAAAAGACGGATTACGATTGCAGCGGCTGGGATGACATCCATGTTCCGGCACACATCCAGATGGAGGGCTACGACATTCCCCAGTATGCGAATGTTCAGTATCCGTGGGATGGCCGTGAAGAAGTACAGCCGGGTGAGATCCCGCAGCGGTTCAATCCGGTGGCAAGCTATGTGAAATACTTCGAGCTGCCGGAATCCATGCAGGGCAAGCCCGTCCACATCGAGTTCGAGGGTGTGGAAAGCGGCATGGCTCTTTGGCTGAACGGGTCTTATGTGGGCTACACCGAGGACAGCTTCTCCGCACACGCATTCGATCTGACCCCCTATCTCCAGCCGGGCGTGAACAAACTTGCCGTGCAGGTGTTCAAGTGGACTTCCTCCAGCTGGTGCGAAGATCAGGACTTCTTCCGCTTCTCCGGCATCTTCCGCAGTGTGTGGCTGTACGCCATCCCCACCGTGCATCTGGAAGATGTATCCGTCAAAACGCTGTTTGCCGGGGATGATTTCGCTCATTCCACGCTGGAAGCTGCACTGCAGGTGGAGGGCAAGGGCGCGGCCCGTCTGACCCTGCGCCGCAGTGAATTGGAAGTGTTCTCCGAAAAAATCCCGCTGAACGGCGGATCTGCCCTGTTCAGCCATGCGGTGGAGAACCCCCACCTGTGGAGTGCAGAGGACCCGGCTCTGTATGAACTGGAAATCGAGCTGCTGGACGATGCAGGCCATCCGGTAGAGGTGACCGGGCAGAAAATCGGTTTCCGCAAGTTCGAGCTGAAGAACGATCGGATGCTGCTCAACGGCAAGCGCATCGTGTTCAAGGGTGCCAACCGTCATGAGTTCAGCTCCATTACGGGTCGTGCTGTGGGCGTACACACCCATGAGGAACTGCTTCGGGACATCATCACCATGAAGCAGAACAACATCAATGCCATCCGCACCAGCCATTACCAGAATCAGGATGCACTGTATGACCTGTGCGACGAGTATGGTCTGTATCTGATCGCAGAGAACAATCTGGAATCCCATGGCACATGGGACATCCATCAGGCGGGCATTCGCGGCATCGAGGGCGTTCTGCCCAATGATAAGCCGGAGTGGAAGGCTGTCTTGTTTGACCGCATGAATTCCACTTACCAGCGTGACAAAAATCATCCTGCTGTTCTGATCTGGTCTCTGGGCAACGAATCGTTTGGCGGTGAGACCCTGCTCCAGATGGCCGAGATGGTCCGCCGCTTTGATGACACCCGTCTGGTGCATTACGAAGGTGTGGTCAATGATCCCCGCTTCCTCGAAACCACCGATATCGAGAGCCATATGTACAGCACGGTGAAGGACATTAAAGAGTATCTGGCACAGGGCGATAAGCGGCCTTATATCGAGTGCGAATATTCTCATGCTATGGGCAACTCCAACGGTGCTTTGCACAAGTACACGGAACTTGCCGACCAGAAGGACTGCGGCTATCAGGGCGGCTTTATCTGGGATTACATCGACCAGTCCATCTGGAAAAAAGACCGCTACGGCAAGTGGTTCCAAGCCTACGGCGGCGACTTCGGCGAGCGTCCTACCGACTATAATTTCAGCGGAAACGGCATTGCCTACGGTGGTGATCGTGCTCCTTCTCCCAAGATGCAGGAGGTCAAGTTCTGCTATCAGAACATCGCCGTTTCCATCGACAACTCTGGCTTCGAAGTCTGGAATAAGAACCTGTTCACCTCTACGGGTGCCTTCGACTGCGTTGCTCTGCTGCACCGGGATGGAAAGCTGTATCAGCAGCAGGAACTGACCAATATTGATGTTGCTCCCGAAGAGCGTTCCAGCTTCCCGCTGCCGTTTATGGTCCCTGCGCTCCCCGGTGAATATGCGGTGACCATCAGCTTCCGGTTGAAGGAGGACACCAGCTGGGCAAAGAAGGGTCATGAAGTCGCCTTTGGACAGGGTGTGATCGCTGTGGTCCGTTCCATTCCCAGCAAGAAGGTCACGCCGTTTACCGTTACGCACGGTACACACAACATCGGTGTCCGGGGTGAGAATTTCGATGTTTTGTTCTCCGACCTGAATGGCGGCTTGACTTCCTACCGCTATGCCGGCAAGGAGATGATTCAGGAGATCCCCCGTCCCAACTTCTGGCGCGCTCCCACCGACAACGACTGCGGCAACAATATGGGCGGCGTTCGCGGCCAGTGGAAGCTGGCAAGCCTGTACGCTACCGCCAAGGGCATCGGCAAGGAGATCCCGTCTGTTCACGGCGGCACCATCCTCCAGAACCCCACCTGTGAGGTGGAAGCCGACAGCGTGGTCGTGACCTATCTCTATAACCTCCAGACCAGCCCCGCAGCAGAGTGCAGCCTGCAGTACCGTGTGTTCGGTGATGGCCGCATCCAGACCACCCTGCACTATGACCCGGTGGAAGGACTTGCAGCAATGCCGGAGTTCGGTGTGCTGTTCAAGATCGACGCTGACTACGACACGGTGGAGTGGTATGGAAACGGCCCTGCGGAGACCTACTGGGATCGCCAGCATGGTGCCAAGCTGGGCATTTACCAGAACAAGGTCGCAGACAACATGGCACAGTACCTTGTGCCGCAGGAGTGCGGCGCAAAGACCGCTGTGCGCTGGGCCAAGGTAGTGGACCGCAAGGGTCGCGGGCTGCTGTTTACCGCGGATGCCGCAAAGCCCATGTTCTTCTCTGCGCTGCCCTACACTCCCCATGAAATGGAGAGTGCCAAGCATCCCTACGAGCTGCCCCCTGTCCATTACACGGTCATCCGTGCCATCGGCGAGCAGATGGGCGTTGGCGGCGATGACAGCTGGGGCGCCAATGTCCACCCGGAGTATATTCCTGATGTGACCAAGCCCGTGGAGTTCACCTTTACGTTCCGTGGCATCTGATGATTGCCCGCAAATGAGGTGTTCTCCAAACTTTCTTTAACGTATTGAAGTATACAAGAACAATAAATCGGGTGCATTGCACCCTGAATATGGACTGTTCGCACCGAGCAACGGGCCGTCACCTCCGGGTGATGTATGAAACGTAGCACCAAATAGCCGGGCAACAGCCTGATCGAGTGATTTTCGCTTGAGAATCCCTCAGTCGGCTGTTGTCCGGCTATTTTTTATCGCTTCAGGAAGCCTGCTCCCGAAAAGGAGCAGGTTTTATGTTCGCCCTCTTTTCATGGCTGCCCGATCGAGGACGAACGACTGCTGTCTGCGCTGGAAAATTTGTCGGATGCAGACCTTGAGCTGATTACTCTGTACGCCTATGAAGAACATGACACCGTTGAAATTCCTCGGACACCTCACCCCGGAAGAAATGAGCCGGGTGGATGATGCTGTCCGTGCCAGCCTTGCCCTGAACCCGATGGGGAGCATTCAGCGGCTTCCACCCATCATCCGTTCTACGGCGGCTTACGCGCCGCCTAAGGTGGTTAACGGTAAGCCGCCCCTCTATCCCCTACACGCCCATCAAATCGTCCTTTGAGGACGCCGGGAGCGTCGAGGATATGATGCTGTACACCGAGTTGGAAGCTGCGGTACACGCAATGATCCAGCGGCTGGAATACAGCTTCACATTTAACCCCAGCCTGCTCACCATCCCGAAGCGTAAGCAGCAGGTTGCTGAAATCCTGAAAGAAGCCGAAACGTACATCTGGAGGATCAAGGAGAAAATGCGATGCGCCTGAAAGACAACACCAATCCCTTCATCCATGTCAACCCGCCGTACATGGTTCGAGGGTCATAGGGATAATATCGCTCCCACGACACAGGAAAGCTACAAATACTGCCTGAAAATGCTCAAAGAGGGATTTTACCATCGCCCCTTGACCGTCATACGCCCCATCGACATCGAAAACTTCCTGAAAGGGATGCGGCACGATGGCCGCTTGCTCACGCCGCACAGCTGCCGCCACACCGATGTGTCGCAGATGCAGGCGTTGGGCGTGGATATTCAGACCATCCAGAGTATCGTAGGCCATGCCGACACCGAGATGACTGAGCATTATCTCCATGTTCAGGAATCCATTCGGCAGAGTGCGATCCAGTTGTTCAGCGAGGCATTTTCGGCCTGAAAATTGGACGGAACGACACGAATTATCGCGAGCCAGCTTTTCAAATCGTTGGCATCAACGCTGGCTCGCATATCGCAGCAGATGATGTTGCGTTCAAAAAAGCCCGACTACCCCTGCGATTGACCAGATAAAATCTTTGGCATTGTGGTCAAAATTGTGGTCAAACGACCCCGACAAATGACCTTTCTTCCCCAGCTAAGTTACATCGCGCAATTTCGATTTTCACCAATCGAAGTTGCGCTTTTTGTTTGCACGAATTATCTATACGGAGGATTTGTCAACCGATGCCAAAACTCTATACGGCATCCTGCTTGACCGTATGAGCCTTTCTGTTAGAAATGAATGGTTTGACAAAAAAGGTCGAGTGTTCATCATCTTCACGATTGAGGATGTCAAGAGGACTTTGCGTTGCGCAGACAACAAAGCGACCAGACTGCTCCGGGAACTTGAAGAATTTGGTTTGATTGAACGAAAACGTCGAGGACAAGGAAAGCCATGTTTGGTGTATGTGAAAAACTTTTCGTCAGAATCTTCAAAGGAGAGTGTCAAGAACCGTGATAATGACGATTCTTGTGGCTCTAAAATCGCTTGTCAAGACCCGGTAAAATCACGAGGTATTAAGAAGAAAGAGAATAAAACAGAGATGAATAATACGAATCCTATCCTTTCCGACGAATCGGAGAAGATGAAGAATCGCGAACTGCTCGAAGAATATTTTTCATGTTCTTTGGAGATAGACCTTCTTCTCCGGCTCTGCCCAGATGATGAGGACACTATCTACCAAATCGTAGATTTGCTGGTGGATACCTGCGCTACCAACCGTAAGCTACTGCACATTGCCGGGGACGATAAGCCCGCCGAGGTGGTACGCAGCCGGTTTATGAAGCTGAACGCCGACCATATCTGCTTTGTGCTGAAGCGCCTTGCAGAGAACAGCAGCCCGATTCGTAACATGAAACAATACCTGCTCGCTTCTCTGTACAACGCACCCACCACGATGCAGCTTTCCTACCAGAACCAAACTAACCACGACTTAGCGATACGGAGGTGATGAAAATTTCAAAGAAAGCAACCACAATACCGGCGCACCATGAGGGTAACGGTTTCGATCTCCTTTTCCTTGTTCAAGTTCTGAAGTCCTTTCTGTTTTATGCATAGTTAGTATACTCTAACCATCTGGTGGAAGAAAAGGCAGGCCACCTGTATGTAGTCTGCCTTTTGCCTGATGCGAAAGCCCGCAGACACGCGGGGCTTACAGCACCAGCGAGGGCGCGGTGTAGACCCGTGCCTTCAGTTCGCTGTTGAGCATATACAGCCCCTTGCTGTCACCGCCGAACAGCTCCATCTTGGTAATGAGGTCGGCGGCGTTCTTCTCCTCCTCGCCCTGTTCCTTGATGAACCAGTCCAGCATCTGCATGGTGCGGAAGTCCCTGACCTCGTATGCGGCGGCGTAGATGGCATTGATGCTGGCGGTGACCAGCTTCTCGTGCTCCAGTGCTTTTTTCAGCGGGGTCATGTGGTCGCCTCGTTCCCACTCTGGCTTTGCGATAGCCTCAAAGGTGACGCCCTCGCCGTTATTCTGCAAATACTGATAAAACAGCATGGCGTGGTCCCGTTCCTCCTGCGCCTGTACCCGGTACCAGTTCTCAAAGCCGTCCAGTCCGACGGCGGCGTAGTAGTTGGCAAAGTCCAGATACAGATAGGCGGAGTAGAACTCGTCATTGATCTGCTCGTTGAGCAGCTTAGATACGTTAGCGTTCATGATACTTCTCCTCCATAAGATTGTCTTTTTCCTGCTCTCGGCAGGGCGGGGCAGATATACCGTACCCAGAGCGATGCTGGGATGCTCCCTTTTCATCTCCAGGAACACCTGCTCCGCCTTGGGATGCTGCTGCAGCTCCGTTACGGCGGCCAATATCTCCTCTGCGTATTTTGGCATACAGCCAACCCTCCAAATGCAAGAATGAGTCTTATTATTTTGCTTTTATTATACCTATATTTTTTTCTCTGTCAACAACCACAAAGGGCTTGTGCTCCAAAAGCTGCCTCGAAGCCGATTTCCTCAAATTATGTGATGCCGTCACAGTAAAACCGCTTGTCACGCGGTATACTACGCATAAAAACACAGCCGCAGAGTACATCTGTGGCTGTGTTTTGTGTTCAGTTGCTCACTGTTGCGTGGACTGGATATGGAGAGACAACATATCTCCCGATCTTACATGGGTTATCTTATCTGCCATCACTCTGGCAGTTTGCCTTGCAGATATGTTGGCATTCCCGCTGCGGTCGTATCCGGCCTGACCTTAAACATGGCTTTTTCAATCTACCTCCCTTATCGGTTTTCCGCGATATATTTCTCCGCCATGTGGACTGCCATCGCGCCGTCCGCCACGGCGGTGACCACCTGACGGAGGGGCTTCGTCCGCACGTCGCCCACGGCGTAAACGCCGGGAATACTGGTTTCCGTGGTCTCTCCGGCCACGATATAGCCGCCACCGTCCAGCGCCAGTTGACCCACCGCCAGCGCCGTGGCGGGCTGTCGGCCCACGCTGACAAATACGCCGTCGCAGTCCACCACGCTTTCCTCACCGGTGACGGTGTCCCGCAGGCGGACGCCGGTCAGCCTGTCCCCGGAAAGCAGCGCGGAAACGACGCTGTTCCAACGGAATTCCACGTTTTCGGCCTGTGCCAGCGGCTCGTGATAGATCTTTGTGGCCCGCAGTGTGTCTCTGCGGTGGACGAGGATCACTTTTTTCGCCACGCGGCTGAGAAGGAGGGCGTCTGCCGCGGCGGAATTGCCGCCGCCCACCACGACCACCGTTTTGCCCTTGTAAAACATCCCGTCGCAGGCGGCGCAGTAGGCCACGCCCCGGCCCACCAGTTCCGACTCTCTGGCCACTCCCAGCGTTCTGGGGTCCGCACCGGTGGCCAGCACCACGGTTTTCCCCAGGAAGATCCCCTCGCTGGTCTCCACGAGCTTGGGAACCGCCGTCAGATCCATGCGGAGAACTTCTGCGTATTCGCTGCGTGCCCCAAAACGCTCCGCCTGCTTTTGCATCTTCTCCGCCAGAGAGAAGCCGTCGATCCCGTCCTCAAAGCCGGGGTAGTTGTCGATCTGCTCGGTCAGGGCCATCTGCCCACCGGCGGACAGTTTTTCCAGCACGATGGTGTCCAGCCCCGCCCGTGCCGCGTACAGGGCGGCGGTGTAGCCGCCCGGTCCGCCGCCCACCACGAGCATATCATAAACATGATGGTTGTTCATATCTGAACCCTCCGTTATTTCGCCAAGGCTTCCTGAATGAAACGGTCGATCTCTGCCTTTGAGCCGGGCGCGGTGATGGAATCCACGGCCTTTCCGTTCCGGTACAGCACCAGAGTTGGGATGTCCTCGATCCCCTCGGCCCCCGCCAGCCGCGGCTCCTCGTCAATGTTGATTTTGCCGACGGCAAGGCTGTCCGCGTATTCCTCTCCAATCTTCTCATACGCAGGGCCGATCCTCCGGCAATAGCTGCACCAGGGCGCCCAGAAATCCACCAAAACAGGCTTTTCCTCCCGGATCAACTGCTTAAACTGCTCCTGATTCATATTCATAGCTGCCATATCTGTCAGCTCCTTTCCTTTGTTTGGGTATTCTCAAGACTCCGGTCTCGCCCCACACCACATCGTGACCTCAACCTGAGATGACGGTACTCTGCCCTTGGGACATAAAGCAGATGAGTAAGACCCTCATCTGTACGAGAATAGCTGCGGTTTGTTGCGGCTTATTCCGCGCAGAGCTCCGCCACCAGAGCGTCCATCTGCGCTTCGCTGGTTTGGTTCAGTGCGCCGCACAGCAATACCTCCGTTTCACACAGTCGGAGTTCCTTCATCTTTTCCAACTCGGCGCGCATCTGCCGCGCGGCAGCAGGGGCCCATGAGACGTTTTCCATAAGGCCGATCCGGCGGTTTCGGAATCCCTTTGTCTGTAAATGATCCAAAAAGGCCTTCATGGGCGGGAACAATCCTCCGTCATAAGTGGAGCAGGCCAACACCAGTTTCCCGCAGTAGAACGCACTGGCAACAGCGTAGGAAAGATCTGTCACAGTGAGATCACATATGTTGACCTGCACGCCTTTTTTCTCTAATTTACCCTCGAGGGTCTTCGCCGCATGGGCAGTATTTCCATGGATGGATGCGTGAGCGATCAGTATGCTCTCCGGTTCTTCCGGTTCCCATTGTGACCAGAGATCATAGAGCCGCAGATACTTCTCCAGCCCTTCTGTAAGCACGGGACCATGGAGCGGGCAGATCGTTTTGATCTCCAGCGCGGAGATTTTTTTCAGCAGCGCCTGCACCTGTGCGCCATACTTTCCGACGATGTTGTAATAATACCGCCGGGCCTGCGGCGCCCAGGGGGCACGGGCAGTCCGTTCCAGTGAACCGAAGCGGCCGAAGGCATCCGCCGAGAACAGGATTTTTTCCGTTTCCTCATACGCCGTCATCACCTCCGGCCAGTGTACCATCGGTGCCAGCAGGAAGCGCAGCCGGTGTGAGCCCAGAGAGATCGTGCTGCCCTCGCCAACCTCCAGCATACGGTCTTCCGATAATGCACCCGTGCCAAAGAACTGCTTGATTATGGTAAATGTTTTCGCGTTTCCCACGATCTTCATCTCCGGGTACTTTTGTACCAGCCGCATGAGGCTGCCGGAATGATCCGGCTCCATGTGTGTGACCACAAGATAGTCGGGGTTGCGCCCCTCCAACACCTGCGCTACATTGGAAAGCCATTCCTCCGCCGCCCGTGCGTCCACGCTGTCCATCACGGCGATCTTCTCATCCAGAATGACATAGGAGTTGTAGCTCACTCCCATAGGCTGGACGGGGTACTGGTTTTCAAAGAGTGCCAATGTGTTATCATCCACCCCTACATAGCGGATGGCATCTGTTACCGTTTGGATAGCCATATAAAAATACCTCCTATTTTCCTTACTCAGACTCTGACTGATAGGTTCTTCTTTTCTAATGGAACATACGCTCAACCTCGGATCGACGATCGCGCATTTTACCGTTGCCTTGCTTCTCCCAGAGTCGTTACATGTGGTACACCGCAGCGGAGCGAAGTCCTTCCGGCAGGCCGTCGGGCGCAGCAGGTGAAAGTTCCCAGCGTACCTGCCCCGCCCACCGGGAGGCGACGGCAGAGAAGTGGAGCATGACAATACCGAGATCCAATGCGGCATCCAAATTATCGGTGTAGGCATCCTCCTGCTGCACCAAATAGATGCTGTGATCCTGCACAAGGAAGCCATAGGGCTGACGGTTGAGATAGCTGGGGGAGAGCGAAGCGGCGTAGAAGGACTGCCAGAGCATATCGTCGTAGAAGTCCATCATCTCGTCAAGCCCAGACTGGTTGCTCCAGCTCCCCATGTGAACCAAATCATGCACGCCCTTTTTGGGCGCGTAGTACTGCTGCTCGGCCCGCACATCGATCTGAGACATACTCAGGATATTCAGCCGCAGCTTTTTTGCGGTCTTTTCCCCGTAGCCAAAGGCAACGATTGCCGCCACCTCTAACGGGGTGGCGAGAGATAGTGCCTTTTTGATTTTGTCGCTGTCGGTGAAGGTCATCCAGCAGGTGTCAATGTCCAACTCAGTCAGCTTGAGGACGAGATCTTCCATCATGTAGCCGGCGTTGATGGCCGCATAGGAATGCGGGGCAGACATAAGGAGCAGGTAGTGCGGTGCTCCGATGAGAAATTGATTATAGCCCGCCGAGCTCTCCAGCGCCGGCTGTGCATCCTTGTCCAAGACGATCAACTCCGTTGCAATCTCCGGGACAAGACGGGGGCAGGTCTTTTCATAGTAGGATCGGAGCTGGCCGATAGCCTCGCTCGGAACTTCCTTTTCGCGGAATGCGTGAACGGATCTGCGATTTTGAATCATAGCGCTGTAATTCATAGTAGTATCTCCTATTCTGATGTCTTTGGTTTTCTTATAAATCGTCTATCAATGCGGTGCTCTTGGCGTAGGCGGTACTGCGTGCCTCAAAGAAATCGGTCTTGACCATGTTGGCGTCGGCGTACTGGCTGACCCATTCCATGCTCTCCGGTTCGCTCTCAAAGCCTGGATACAATGCGGGATAGCCAAGGCTCGTCCAGCGGAGGTTGCCGAGATAGCGGATGTAATCGCTGATCATCTGCCGGTTCAGCCCCGGGATGTCGTCGCCGATCACATAATGCCCCCATGCGATCTCCTGCTCCACGCCCTCACGCATCATCTCGCGCAGCGCTTGTACGCTCTCGGCGGTGAACAACTCCGGCTGCTCCTTTTGCAGCTCCGTGATGATATTGCGGAACAGCCACAAGTGCGTGTTCTCATCGCGGTTTATGTAGCGAATCTCCTGCGCCGAGCCGGGCATCTTCCCGTTTCGGGAGAGATTGTAGAAGAACATAAAGCCGCTGTAAAAATAGATGCCCTCCAAAATATAGTTTGCCATCATCACGCGCAGCAGCGTGGGAGCGTCCTTCCGCTCCTGAAACTCGTTGTAGCAGTCCCCAATGAAGGTGTTGCGGCGCAGCAGATGCTCGTCCGTTTTCCATTGGTAGAGGATGTCATTGCGCTCCACGGGGGAACAGATGGTGTCGAGCATATAGCTGTAGCTCTGTGAGTGGACACACTCCTGAAACGCCTGAATGGACAGGCAGAGATTGACCTCGTTGGCGGTAATGTAGGCGCCGATATTAGGCAGGTTCGCTGTCTGAATGGAATCCAAAAAGACAAGAAAACTCAGAATTTTATCGTAGGCGCTGCGCTCGGCTGACAGCAGGCGGGGATAGTCCTTCACATCCTGCGAGAGATTGATCTCCTCAGGAATCCAAAAGTTGTTCATGGCCTGCCGGTACCAGTCGCTGACCCAAGCGTACTTCATATTGTTGAAGTCGTTGAGGTTGGTGGTATTGCCGCCGATCATGCGCCGCAGGCGCACATCAGGGTCGCCCTCCGGGTTAAAGAGGGGCTTTTTCTTCAGTTCCGTCATGCTATCCTCCTTATGACGAGCAGCTTTCGCAGGCCTCGACCTCAAGGGCCTTGCTGCGGACATAGTAAATGGTCTTGACGCCGGCCCTCCACGCCTCCAAATAAAGTCTGAGCACCTGACGCATGGAATAGTCGTTGGTGATATAGAGATTCATGCTCTGCGCCTGGTCAATATGTCTCTGGCGAAGGCCCGCGGCGCGTACCGACCAGCTTTGGTCGATCAGATGCGCCGCCTTATAGCACCACCATGTATCCATAGAAAGCTCCGGAGCAACGCGGGGCAGCATGCTGCCCTTTTTTTCCTCTAAAAAGAATTTCTTCATAATTGGATCTATGCCCGCCGACGTGCCGGAGAGGATAGATGTGCTGGAGGTCGGTGCGACCGCCAGCAGATAGGCGTTGCGCATTCCCTGCACCGCCACCGTTTTCGCAAGCGCCCGCCACTTTTCGGAGGTATAACCCCGCTTTTCAAAATACGCGCCCGTCTGCCAGTCGCTGCCCTCAAAGAGCGCGTAACGACCCTTTTCCCGTGCCAGTGCTGTGTCCGCCTTGACGGCGGCGTAGTTGATGAGATCGAACACTGCGTCGGTGAAGGCAAGGTGCTCATCGCTCTCCCAGCGGATGCCGCGCTTTGCCAGCATGTGGTGGTAGCCGCTGACGCCCAGGCCGATGCTGCGGTACTTCTGATTGGTAAGCCGCGCGTATTCCAACGGGTAGAAGTTGAGGTCGATCACATTATCCAGTGCGCGGATGGCCGTTTCCACCGTGCGTTCCATATAGGCCTCGTCCTCCACCGGCAGATTACCGAGAGACAGACTCGCCAGGTTGCAGACCACAAACTCACCTGGGCGTGTGGCCGTCACCACCATTGTGTCGCCGTTCTCCGTGTGCACCTCAGTGCTGATGTGCTCGATGGGCGCCATGTTCTGCGCGATCTCCGTGCAGAGATTGGAGCAATAGATCATTCCCGTGTGGCCGTTTGGGTTCATACGATTTACGCTGTCGCGGTTGAAGGCGAAGGGCGTGCCGGTCTCCACTGCCGAGCGAAGCACCAGCCGCACGATGTCCTTGACGGTGACGCTGCGCTTTTCGATGCGCGGGTCATTGACGCAGTCCAGATACCGCTTCTCCCATTCCGTACCCCAGTAATCCTCCAGTGCGTAGCCCTTGACCGTGAGGATCTCATGCGGACACATGAGATGCCACGGCGCGTCTATGTTCTCCTCCGCCAGTCGCCAGAAGAGATCCGGATAGCACACGGCGGGAAACACATCATGTGCCTTCATGCGGTCGTCGCCGTTGTTGGTGCGCAGTTGAAGGAATTCCGGCAGATCCCGGTGCCATGCGTCTAAGTAAACCGCCACAGCGCCCTGCCGCATCCCCAACTGATCCACCGCCACGGCGGTGTCATTGACCAGCCGGATCCAGCGGATAACACCACCCGCCGCCCCTTGAAAGCCGCGGATGGTGCTGCCTGCAGCGCGCACCTTACCGAAGTACATCCCCATTCCACCGCCGAATTTAGAGACCTTTGCGAAGTTGTCCAGCGAGCGGTAGATGCCGTCCAGACTGTCCGGCACAGTGTCCACAAAGCAGCTTGAAAGCTGATGGTAGGGCTTTCGTGCGTTGGACATGGTAGGTGTCGCCATCGTGACCTCCATACGGCTGAGCATATCGTAAAAGCGTTTTACCCACCCCATGCGGTCAGAGCCTTCGTTCATAGCAAGATGCAGCGCGATACCCAAAAACATCTCCTGCGGTGTTTCCAGCGGCACGCGGCTGCGTGACTGGATCACATAGCGTTTGAGCAGCAGGTCAAGGCCGGAGTAGGTGAACAGCTCGTCCCGTTCCGGGCAGAGAAAGTCCTCCGCCATGGCGATCTCCTCGTGGGTATAGTGGGCAAGGATATAGTCACCGTAGAGTCCCTTATCCGTCAGATAGCGAAGCCTGCCATAGAGGTCGCCGATGCCGCGCCCCTCCCATTCCTGTGCGTTGCGACAGTGAAAGGAGTGGTTCAGAAGCCGCGCCGCGATGAACTCCCACTTGGGTGCCTCTGCCGTAGTCAGCTCTACCGCCGCCTTGGTCAATGCCTCAGCCCGCTCATCCTCCGTCATGCCCGGGCGACAGAAGCTCTCAAACTTCATTTGAAGCGCCGCGAGGGAGTAGATTTCCTCGGTAAAATCCATCTGGATGCGGCGCAGCACCTCGTCAAGCGAGTCATCCCCCACCGTCCGCGCGATGGTATGCCGGACACGGCGCAGCGCAGACCGCTTTTCGCGGTAGAGGATGTACGCCTTGGCCACCTCATAGTGTCCGCGCTCCATGAGCGTTCGCTCCACCTCGTCCTGCACACGTTCTACGGTGAGCGGCACTGTAACGGAGAGATTGTCGAGAACGGTGGCGAGGATCTCATCCATCTCTCTGCTCCCGATCTCCCTGCCCTGTCCGTCAAACGCTTTTTTCATGGCGTTGAAAATTTTCTCCTGTTGAAAGGGAACAGACTCCCCGTTTCGTTTTCTGATCTCCATTTCGATCCTCTCATCTTCTCCGGTCACTTCTCATATCCTTTTGCGCAAAGAGCAGGCAAGCGCAGTATTACGCTTGCCCGCTCTGTTTTTGAAAGCCGGTTTTTCTGCAGCCGACGCGGCGGGGCTGTTTGTTGTCTGTTGTCTTGGCTTTGTCTTCCCTGCCAGTCACTTCATAGATTCCAGAATGGCGTCCGCCAGTGCTTCCAGCTCAGTGCGCTTGTCCGTGCCCATGGACGAGGCGAGGCTGAGCCGCTCGTTGAGCACCGTCATGTTCTTAAGCTCATCGTTGACGAATTTCTGCATGAGGTCACCGGACTTCACCGCCCATGAGCCGTTTTCAATGATGGCAAAGGTGCGGTTTTGCAGATTCAGTGCCTTCATATCCATGAGGAAGTCATGCATGGCGGGGTAGATGCCGAGGTTGTAGGTCACAGAGGCCAGGACAATGTGACTGTACTTAAACGCCTCGGAGATCAGCTGGGAGACATGAGTGGAGGACACATCGTACATCGCCACCTTGCTCATGCCCTTATCGCAGAGCGACGTCGCCAGCGCCTGCGCCGCGTTCTCCGTGTTGCCGTACATAGAGGCGTAGACGATGAGCACGCCCTGGGTCTCAGGGGCATAGCGGCTCCATGTGTCGTACTTTTCGATGAACCATCCCAGATCCTTGCGCCACACGGGGCCGTGGAGCGGGCAGATGTACTTGATCTGATCCAAAACGCCGCCGGCCTTTTTCAGCAGGAGCTGGATGTGGGGGCCGTACTTGCCCACGATGTTGGTGAGGTAGCGGCGGGCGTCGTCCAGCCAGTCCCGCTCGAAGTCCACCTCGTCGGCGAACAGCTTGCCGTCCAGCGCGCCGAAGGTGCCGAAGGCGTCGGCGGAAAAGAGGACGCCGTCGGTGACGTCGAGGGTCACCATGGTCTCCGGCCAGTGAACCATAGGCGCGCCCACAAAGGTGACGGTGTGCTTGCCGAAGGAGAAGGTGTCGCCCTCCTTCACCTCGATGCACTCATGTCCGTCCACATGGAAGCCGAACTGCCGCATGAGCATGAATGCCTTCTCGTTGGAGATCAGTTTCACCTTGGGATGGCGCAGCAGGATCTCCTCGATGCAGGCGGCGTGATCCGGCTCCAGATGGTTGACCAGCAGGTAGTCCAGCTCGCGGCCATCCAGCACATACGCCAGATTTTCCAAAAGCTGGCGGCAGGCAGACCAGTCCACCGTGTCAAAGAGCACCGTCTTTTCATCCAGCAGGCAGTAGGCGTTGTAGCTTACGCCCCGGGGAATGGGAAAGCAGTTTTCAAACAGGGCCAGGCGATGGTCGTTGGCGCCCACCCAGTAGAGGTCGTTCGTTACTTTACGCACGCAATACATCTTATCTTACCTCCTTCACGGCCTCAAGCCTTTACAAATTGATCCTTCGTCTCCGCGCACTCGGGACACACCCACTCGGCGGGAAGCTGCTCAAAGAGCGTACCGGGCGCGATCTCGCCGTCCTCATCGCCCAACTCCGGCACATACTCGTAGCCGCAGCCGCTGCAGACGTAGCGGTCGCCAATGGGGGCGGGCTTCGGCGGCGTGGGCCGCTTCATCTTTACCATGGGCGGCGCGGGCAGCTTTTCGCCGCTATCCAGCGCGGCAGTGAGCAGGGGCAGGATTTCCTCCACATCGCCCACGATGCCGTAGTCGCAGTTCTTGAAGATAGGCGCGTTACCGTTCTTATTGATGGCCACGATGGTGGAGGCGTCCTTGATGCCCTTAAGGTGCTGGGATGCGCCGGAGATGCCGCAGGCGATGTACAGATTGCCGGTGAACTTCTGACCGGACATACCCACATAGCGGTTCAGCGGCAGATATTTGAGAGTCTCCGCCACAGGGCGGGAAGAACCGATAGCCGCGCCGGCGGCCTTGGCCAGCGACTCTACCAGTTTCATGTTCTTTTTCTCCCCGATGCCCTTGCCCGCGGAGACCACCCGCTCCGCCTGCGGGATGGGCGTATCCATAGGGATGCCCACGGAGAAGTCGTGACCATCCTTCTTCAGCGCCGCCACAAGGTCGGCCACCTGCTGGGCAGCATCCCCCTCCCGGAAGATGGTCTTTTTGCGAATGCCGGTGATGGGCGCGGGTTTCTTGGCCGCCGCACGGCTCTCGCCGCCGGAGCTCTTGCCCAGCCTGCCCAACAGATGAGAGGCGATGACCACCCGCTGGATCTCGTTAGTGCCCTCGTAGAGGGTGGTGATCTTGGCGTCGCGGTAGGCCCGTTCCACCTCCATGCCCTTGAGGTAGCCGCTGCCGCCGTAGATCTGCAAGGCATCGTTGGTGACCTCCAGCGCGATGTCCGAGGCGTACATCTTCGCCATGGCGGACTCCATGCCGTAAGGCGCGTGCTGCTCCTTCAGCTCCGCCGCGGAGTAGATGAGGAACCGGGCGCAGCGCAGCTTGGTGGCCATATCCGCCAGCTTGAAGGCGATGCTCTGCTGGGCCGCGATGGGCTTGCCGAACTGGACGCGCTCCTTGGAATAGCTCAACGCGTGCTCAAACGCGCCCTGGGCGATGCCCAGCGCCTGCGCGGCGATGCCGATGCGTCCGCCGTCCAGCGTGGACATGGCAATCTTGAAGCCCTCGCCCTCCTTGCCCAATAGGTTTTCCTTGGGAACCTTCACGTCGTTGAAGATCAGCTCCGCCGTGGAGGAGGAGCGAATACCCATCTTGTCATAGTGGTCGCCGAACTCAAAGCCCTTCCAGCCCTTCTCCACGATGAAAGCGGAGATGCCCCGGGTGCCGATGTCCGGCGTGGTGACGGCGAAAACCACATAGGTGTCCGCCTTAGGGGCGTTGGTAATGAAGATCTTGCCGCCGTTGAGGAGGTAGTAGTCCCCCTTATCCAGCGCCGTGGTCTCCGTGCCGCCGGCGTCGGATCCGGCGTTGGGCTCCGTAAGGCCGAAGGCGCCGATCTTCTCGCCCTTGGCCAGCGGAACCAGATATTTCTTCTTCTGCTCCTCGGTGCCATAGGCGAAAATGGGCCATGAGCCGAGGGAGACGTGGGCGGAGAGGATCACGCCCGCGCCGCCGTCCACACGGGCCAGCTCCTCCACCGCGATGGCGTAGCTCAGGGCATCAAGACCGGCACCGCCGTACTCCTTGGGGTAGGGAATGCCCATCCAGCCCAGCTTACCCAGCTTCTTGACAGCCTCCTCGGGAAACTCATTGTTCTGATCCATTAAAAATGCGAGGGGCTTGATCTCCTCCTCCGCAAAACTCCGGATCTTCGCGCGCAGCTCTTCGTGCGCCGACGTGGTTTGAAACAGCATACGGGTACCTCCTTTTAAAATTTTACAGCTCGCTTGTGTCTTGGGGATCGGATCCGCCGGTCAGCAGCCTGCGCAGGCTCACGGCACGGAACGCCTCGTCCTGCTTTTGCTGCAAGGCCGCCAGCTGACAGTGGATGGCGCACTGCCCATGCTTGTCCTGCCAGCGGCATTCATATCCCGGCTCCATGCAGGCGCATAGGATGCCCCGCTCCCCCACGACCCCCATGAGATCGTAGAGGGAGGTCGCGTCCAGATCGCAGGACAGCGCGCAGCCGCCGAGAGCGCCGCGGCTCACCCGCACCAAATTGCCGGCGGCGAGCTTGCGCAGAATCTGGTAGGCAAACTGATTGGGGATCAATTCCGTTTCCGACATCTCGGCCACCGAATGCTTCTCCCCGTCCAGCAGCACCCGCAAAATGCGCAGCGCGTAGTCCGTCTCTTTGGTGATGATCATTGCTCCACATCCTCTTTTCGCTTGCTTGTTAATACCATCATATCAATCTTTATAAATTTTGTCAAGATAGTTTTAAAAAAATATCGCTTTCATACAGACCGCCCCAGCCCGGGTCAGCTTCGCTTTCCATTCAGCGAAAAGCCATGTTCCTTTTCATATTGACAATCTCCTAATCGGGATTGAGCTTGATTTTCATGTTGGCCACCTCTTTCTTGTTTATTGATTGTGGCTTTATCATACCGCAGGACAAAGTCTTTTTCTGTGACGAGGTTACATTGATAAAAAAATCCGGTGCTTTTGGAGCACCGGATTTTAAGAAGGTGAATTACGCTTTCCACAGACTGTGGAGGTTGCAGTAGGCGTAGACCGCCTCGACCTCATCGCCCTCGCAGAGAGCGAAGCAGACCTCCGGCTTTTCGCCGGGATGCAGTTCCTTACGCTGATTGCCCTGCTTGGTCTGGAGAGATATCTTGCTCCTGTTCGGTCAAGGATGACCAGAACAGAAGTTGTGTCAGTGTGCGTTCCATATCAATGGCAGCTATGCTTGCCGCAGCCGTGGTCACCGCAGGAGTGACCAGCCTCGCCGTGCTCATGGTCATGGTGGTCACAGTGAACGTTGGGATCGTAGCCCAAACTTCCGTTGAGCAATGCGCTCACCGCCGCGTCAGCGTCCCCGCTGACACCGCCGTAGAGCTTGATGCCCGCTTCGGCGAGTGCTGCCTGCGCACCGCCGCCGATGCCTCCGCAAACCAAAGTGTCCACACCGTGCTGCATTAGGAAGCCTGCCAGTGCGCCGTGACCACTGCCGTTGGTGTCAACGACTTTCGCATGAGTGATTTTGCCGTCCACAGCTTCATAAAGCTTGAACTGCTCGGTGTGACCGAAATGCTGAAAGATTTGACCGTTTTCATAGGAAACTGCAATTTTCATAACGGAATCTCCTTTGCAAGTTTTGCCTGATTTTTCCATGTTGGCTCTCTGCATCCGGCAGCAACGGCCGCAGTGAGCTGCCTCCTGTCCTCCGCAGATGCGGTAGTTTCCCCGGTGATGTGCGGCGGTTTTCCGTGGACAAGACACGCTGCGATCTTGCTCCGTGCGCTTTCGTAAATCTCCTGCACGGTAGAGCGGGAAATGTCCATTTGAGCGGCACACTGCTCGTGGGTTTGCTGCTCCAAGTCAACCAGCCGAATGACCTCGTATTCGTCCAGCGTCAGCAGGATCGGCTCGGTATTCTCGCACCCGTTGGGACAGAATGTATCGACCTGTGGTACGCCACAAATTCGACGGCACCGTGGCGGTCTTGGCATGGGAGCTTTCCTCCCTTTGTATTCGGTATATTCCGATTGTAGCACTTTGAGCAGAAAAAAGCATTTTTTTCAAAAGCTGCTACATTTTCTGTTCTCATATGTGTGCCAGCTGATATTCGGAGTCGAATGCTACATGTGAGCCTTGTTCGTAATGCCCACCGATCATGACCGTAGCGGCAGTCACAGCATCCACATGAAAGCGTTCCCGGTAATGCTTGCATTTTCGTAAAAAAACGTTATAATTGAATCAGTTAAATCAAAGGAGGTATCAAATCATGAAATCACATAAATACTGGTCCTTAGGCGCACTTTTCTGTATGTTGGGATGCATTTATTCTGGAATCAAAAAATCTATGACTGCGCATAAATATTTTGCCTATTCTTCATTGCTTTGTATGGGCATGTCCATTTATTCCGGTCACAAACTGGTTTCTCCAAAGAAGAAAAAAATCAATAAATCAAATAATAGTGAGAATAGTTAAACAAAAAATTTCCTTTATTCATTAAAGACAAAGTTGCTGGAGAATTTTTTCTCCAGCAACTTTCTTTATCTTTAAGCCATTGAAATACAATACTGTCCAATCAGCTTCATCCAACTATTATATTTATTCTTTTCACACACTTTTCGGCAAATTTCATTTTCCATCAATACGCAGAACATCTTGAAATGGATGAAGACTTCCGATTGCTATCTCACTAATTCCATTGATTGACTCTTCGTTTGTTCCAAACAATGCATCAAGCGGCTGTAAGGAGACGGGAGTTGTTCTTTTTTTAGATGGCATCTTCTAGCACCTCCTCCGTCACTCTCCAATAAGCTTCTGTAGCTTTGCCTTTCGGATCATAAGAGAAAATACTCTGTCCTTCTCTGACTGCTTCCTTCATTCTTACAGAAAATGGAATATAATTATCGAAGATGTGAATTTGACTTCCATATACATTTCTGAGAAGTTCCATCTTATTCCTGGCATCATTCGTATGAGCATCGACCATCGTAAACAAAATACCTCCCACTTGCAGCTTCGGATTGATCTGCTTACGACCATGTACTGGAAGTTCTGCGCCAGATGAAGGAAAGCCGGGAGAACTTCCGAAAGATCGGTCTGACCTTTGAAGAAAAGGCGTTCTACGATATTCTCCTTGCCCTGCGGGACCAGTATGATTTTGAATACGGAACCGATAGAGAGGTTGACGGTGCTGTCATCAACGACAAGTGCAAGGCTCTGGCGCAAAAGGTCAAAGAGATTATCGACACCAAATCTTCGTTTGCTGACTGGCTGAACAATCAGAACGTCCGCAATCAGTTGAAGCTGGATATCAAGATCTGCCTTGTAAAAAACGGCTATCCTCCACAGTACAGCCCCGAAGTTTTCAAAAAGGTCATGGAGCAGGTCGAGAACTTTGAGGAGAACAATTAAATCATCCATAAAGAAAAAATACAGCTATATTCAGGCTTCACACTGAAATATAGCTGTATTTTTTTGCATCGCTAACAATTGTTGTGTTTTCTCTTGAAAACAGCGTAAAGATTTATTATAATAAAATAAATAGTTGTTACTCTTGCAAAGGAGCTGTGAGGAATGAATCGGAACTGCCGCCGTAAAACAGAAAAGGTCTACGTGAAGGTGAACTCTGATTTTGACGTAACCGGCTATATGCAGCCCCGGCAGATCACATGGGGTGATGGTCGGACAATCCCATCGAGCAGGTGCGGGATTTTCGCCCTGCAAATACCATTGCCGATATGCCCGGCGACTGTTATGCTGTAATGGTAAAGGGGCAGGAACGGCACCTGTTTTTTGAACGTTCCGACCCACGGTTTCCGTCCCGGTTCGGCAGATGGTTCGTGGAGGTGGAAACCAAATAATACAGAGGAGGGCTGAATCATGGCAGCACAGCGCACCTATCTGGCAATCGACCTGAAAAGCTTTTATGCCTCGGTGGAGTGTGTAGACCGCTATCTGGACCCCCTGACCACGAATCTGGTGGTGGCGGACGCCTCCCGCACCGAAAAGACCATCTGCCTTGCGGTGTCGCCCTCCCTGAAAGCTTACAAGATACCCGGCAGAGCGCGGCTGTTTGAAGCCGTCCAGCGGGTGAAAGAGGTCAACGCTCAGCGGCTGCAAACTGCCATCCGTCAGCACAAGGCAGTCTGGGGAGAGGACGGCAAATATCACTTTGCCAGCACCTCTTTTGATGCCAACGCCCTGAACGCAGACCCGGCGCTGGGGTTGAGTTACATCGTTGCGCCGCCCCGGATGCAGCGGTATCTGGACGTGTCCACCCAAATCTACAAGACCTACCTCAAATATGTGTCCCCGGCGGATATCTACCCCTACTCCATTGATGAGGTTTTTATCGATGTGACGGGCTATCTGCCCTATTACCACATGAGCGCCCACGAGCTTGCCATGACCATGGTGCGGGAGGTGCTGTACAACACCGGCATTACCGCAACGGCAGGCATCGGCACCAACCTCTACCTTGCAAAGCTGGCGATGGACATTGTGGCAAAGCACATCCCGACAGACAAAGATGGTGTCCGCATTGCGGAGCTGGACGAGCAGTCCTACCGGTATCTGCTGTGGAACCACAGACCGCTGACGGATTTCTGGATGACAGGCCCCGGCACCGTCAAGCGGCTGGAAGCCCACGGCATCTATACGATGGGGGACTTGGCACGGTTTTCCATCCACGGGGAAGATCGTCTGTATGAGATCTTCGGCGTGGACGCAGAAATTCTCATCGACCACGCATGGGGCTATGAGCCCTGCGGTATGGCTGAGATCAAAAGCTACAAGCCCAGCACCAACAGCATCAGTGAGGGGCAGGTGCTGACCTGCCCTTACCCCAACGACAAAGCAAAGCTCATCGTCCGGGAGATGGCGGAGATTCTGATGTTCCGGCTCATGGAAAAGAAACTGGTGACGGAATCCATCACCTTGGAGGTGGGCTACGACCGGGAGAACGTGGACAAGGGCGGCTACCGTGGTCTGACCCAGACCGACCGCTACGGCAGAATCATCCCCAAAGCAGCCCACGGCACCGTCCGGTTTGATGCCCCCACCAATCTGGGCAGTACTCTCATCAACGAAAGCGCAAAGCTGTTTGAGCGCATCACCGACCCGGCGCTGACGGTGCGGCGCATTACCCTCAACGCCAACAAGGTCACGCCGGACGAGGGCATCTATCAGGTGGACTTTTTTGCCGACACCAAAAAGCTGGAAAAGGAGAAAAAACTCCAGCAAGCCATGCTGGGCATCAAGAACAAGTACGGCAAAAACGCCGTGCTGAAAGCCAGCAGCTACGAAGAAGGTGCCACCATGCGCCAGCGCAACGCGCAGATCGGCGGTCACAGCGCAGGAGGTTCGGCGGGAGGTTCGGATGGAAAACTACAAAAATAGCAAGATCGGGCGGGAGAGCGCCAAAAAGTACGGGGACATTCTGGAGATGGAACGCCCCCAGACCGAAGAATCCCTCCACAAGCACCCCCGGATGACCCTTCAGAACCGTGCAAAGATCTTCTCGCCCTTCTCTCCGCTGCGGGGCTATGACGAGCAGCTTGCCGCAGAAAAGCAGCGCACCGAGCGGGTGACCAAGCGCATTCTGACCGAGGAAGAAATGTCGGCCCTGTCCGATCGGCTGATGCAGGTCACCAAGGGCATGACCATCACGGTGCGGTATTTCAAAGAGGATACCGCCCACCCGGAGATCCCGGCAGTGGGCAACTACATCACCCTGTCCGGAAAAGCAGACCGCATCGACCCGGTGTTCCGCACCCTGCAGGTGGGCGAAACCGTAGTGCCATTTGAAGATCTGGTTGAGATCAGTGGGGAAAGCATCATGGAGATTGACCAATATCTCGGCATTGCAGAGGATTAAGCACAAAAAAGGCCACCAGTCGAAAAACGGCTGGTGGTCTTGCTTGCTTATGATGTATCGTCGGAAGCTGCTTGACTTTGTTTCCGACTTTTTTGCGTTCCAGTGAGAACACCATATCTGGAGTACGTTCAAAAAATCCTATATCACGCCGCCAGCTTGTGGCGCATTTGCAGTGGAACAGGCCAATGAACTGCTGCTTCATTTTACGTCCGCAGTTCGGACAGATTCGCTTGCTAGCTCCCATAAAAGTTTACTGGAGCTTGGCAACAATTTCATCGGCAGACATACCGCTGGCAAGCAGCTTTTTCAATACGGATTCCGCTTCGGCCTTTTTGAATTCTTCTGCGGCCTTTTTTTCGGCTGCAACCTTTTTTGCCTCTGCTTTAGAAAGTTCCTTTACTGCAACCTTCAGCGCAGATTTTTTGCTTTTCAACTGCTCTTTCAGTACGCTAATGTTGTCAGATAATGCGGCAATCTCAGTTTCAATTTGTTCCTTGGCCGTAGTCTTTTCAGCAATAAGAGCTACATAGTCAATCTTTGCTTTCTTGGTACGCACTGCATTCTTGCTTCCTTTGGGTCTAGCCATAATAGTCCCTCCATCTAGTATTGGAATTGAGCTAATATAAGTATATTCTTTCTGTCTCGAAATGCAATACTTTCTTAAACAATAAGAGCGGAGCCTTTTGCAAGGTTCCGCTCTTATTGCTGCTGTGATGCAGTGACAAAATGAAGGAATATTTATCTTTCAAAACCACCGATGGGCTATCGCTGTGAGGGTTCAGCAGCAATCCCATCAGACAGGCTTTGGAAGAAGCGAAAAGGTTCAGGAGAAATTCGCTGTCACCGGTTGATGCCAATTCCAAGGATCACGAACAGAACCGACAGACAGATGCAGCTTACCCCGTTTCTTCGTTCCGTGAAAGCGTCCAAGGAGCACTTCGCACGCTGCTTTGCCTGTTCCAACTGGGATGCCCCCGCATAAGCAGAGAATCCAGCACAAATCAAAAGTATCAAACCAATCCAGACCATCATAATCATTTCTCCAAATGGGATATTACCATTCCACGCCCAGAGTGCGCAGGCTCTCGGCAAGGGCAGGAACATCCATGTTGAACACGATGCCTCCCATGTTTTCGTAGAGTGCGCCCTCCACGTTGATGGGCGTATCGTCAATAAAGACGCATTCCTCCGGGCGAAGGGCGAACTTGTGCAGGAAGGTGCGGTAGATCTGGGGGTCGGGCTTCAGCAGCTTGACCTCTGCGGAAATCAGGGCACCGTCCATCAGCTTGCTGGCCTCTGCCCGTGCCCAGTAGATGGGCTGGCGGGTAGCAGCGTTGGAAAGTAGGTAGAGACGGCAGCCCTTTGCTTTCAGTGCCTGCAAAAGCTCCAGCATTCCCTCCACTGGCACGATGGGGTCGTCCCACTTTTCGATCAGCCCACGGGCTGCACCGTGCAGACGCTCCGGTAAAAGGGGTAGAATACGCTGCTCTGCGATTTCTTCGTCGATCACGCCCCGATCCAACATGATCCATTCCACCGAACGGAATACCTCGTTGCGGATCAGCTTGCGGTCCTCACCGGTGAGAGAATAGCGGTCCATAAACAGTTCCGGGTCAAACCGAACCAGAACGTTTCCCATATCAAAAACAATATTTTTTATCACGAATATACCCTTCCTGTTTTACCAGTTGGTTTATGACTGCCACCTTATTTCACAGTTCATACAACGACCTTCTATTTATCTTTCAAATGTTGTATGTAATGTTATAGAGTAGCTTTCATTGGGAGCGATGCAAGCCGCTGCCGCATGTTCATTCCACTCGGAGGTGTCAGTCTCTGCAGCTGGGAGACTCTGCCACGGCTCAATGCAGATAAATCGCATAGGTTTCGTAGGTGCACTCCAAAGTAGCGTATACGGATATTCCGAAATATCGCAGATGATTTTTCGCTCAGAATTCTTTTCATATATTCCAATCGTTTTGGAACGTAGTCCGGCGAGACAGAAACTATCATTATCAAACAGCGTATCCGTCAGTGGAATCGCCTGCGTATTTTTCCATTGATAAAAACTTTTTCCAGAGAGCAGACCATGAGGAAGACAATCCAGAATGATTGGGCTTTCCTCTTGCTCAAACCGAATCTCATAATCCGTAGTTGTGTGGTTTTCATCAAACGGAATATTAAATCCCGGATGAAAGCCAATTCCACACCGCATATTCTCGTCGCCGCAGTTTTTCACATGGACTTCATGGTGGAGCGTATGTCCGTCAAGAGTGAAAACACTTGTGAATTCAAAATCAAACGGAAATCGCAGAGTTTTCGTTTCTTCGTCTGCTCGGAACATCAGTTGAGCAGAAATTCCGTTATTCTGCTTTAAGATATGCTCCAAATCACGAATAAAACCATGCTGTCCACCGCTATAGTGCTTCCCGTTATGAACCAATTCACCATTGGCAAGTCGTCCGGCCCACGGAAACAATACTGGAGAATGACGATCCCAAATAGCAGGGTCAGCCTGCCAGATAAGCTCTTCACCTTTGCTATTTTTTACACTGACAACCTCTGCACCATGCGTATCAATTGTCACGGTCAGAAATTCATTGCTGATGGTCGTTTGCATAAACTGCCTCCATTATTCTGTAACAATGTCCGTATCCGATATGAACTGCTCGTCACAAGAATTTGCGACAATGGGACGTTCAAATCCTTCAATCGTGTTTCCGCTGATAGTACAATTGTCCAAAAGATACAGGTCTATTGCTTTTCCACCATTCACACCTTTCAGAGTGTTGTCCTTGATGGTAACATTTTTGATATGCTTCGGAGATTTATTGTTTGTGGTAATCTCCAAAACGGTCGCCTTCGGATCACTGACATCAAATGTATTGCCTTCGATGGTAAAGTCTGTTGTGCTTTCTGCACCCGTTGGGTCGATGAACGAACCATAGGTATCAGCCAAAATTCCGTAGCGGTCGATCTGCTCCGAATCCGAAGTAATGGTGAAGATATTGTTACGGATGGTAATGCGGTCATAGGCCATGAAATGAATGGCAGTATAAGCGGCATTATCAAATGTGCAGTCCTCAATTACGATATCAGAGCATTTCACCCCTGCCTGCTGAGAGTGTGTTCCGATGGCCGCCATATAGTGCGGCGTGTTTTCACTGCCACCAAAATAACAGTTGCGAATTGTGACATTCGTAGAGGGAGCTTTGTTCTGCACCAGCGTATAGGGATAACCCTTTACCGTACCGGGTTCGATTTGAAGAAGCTCGCGCGTTTTGTCGCCGCTTCCACGGAAGGACTGACCTTCAAAACGGCAGTTTTCAATCAGAACATTGTCCGAGCCAGCAACCTGAATCACGTGTCCGTTGTAGCAATCCCGGAAAGTAATATTGCGGATCGTGATATTGCTTCCGTAACCGATGCCAAGAGCGTTGATGGACTCCGCATTGGGAAGATTTTTTGACGTTCCGGATTCATCCAGCTGACCGTTCATATCCCAGATACCACCTTCGATGATGATATTGCTGTTGCCTTCAGCCTTGTTGTACTTATAAGGGTGGTTGTAGGCCATCATGGGATTCTTGTCCTGACTGCAGTTTAGCAGAATTGCATTATCGCTCAGTTTGAATCTCATATTTTCTTTGAACACGATTCGACCTGCCAGCGGATATGTTCCGTCCTGCAAAAACAGCACGCCATCATCAGGCAGTTCATCAATTGCCTTTTGAAGCACTTCGGTGACATCGGATATCGTGTTCAAATCTATTTTATACTTTTTCACAAAGTCCACTTCTTTGCTCTGGCTACATGCACTAAAAAGGATGCAGTTCAGCAACAGAAATACTAAAACAAAAAGCTTTTTCGTCTTGATCACAAAAATACTCCTCACAAATCAATGTTCCTCGTTAAACTGAAAACGTGGAATATGTTACATCGTGCCTACCGTGCTATCATGGTTTTATCGTCCATTCTGGTATCAACGCAATTCTTCAATATGATAAATATAGTCAAGCGAACTCAGTGCCTGAATGATTTCCCGGTGGGTCTTGTACTTTTTCAACTCTGCGCTGAAAATGGTGAAGGTGATGGTGAACACGCTCAAACCAGAACCAACATAAGCTTGATTCGCTTCAATATCGTCGATTCGCAGACCAAGCTGACGGCTGACGGTAACGAAGTCGCGCAGATAGTTGCTGTTCTTCAGCTCCAGATGGATCTCGAAATGGTTGGAGCGGTTGTTCAGGTACACCTCGATAGATGGGAACCATGTGAGGATGCACAGGAACAGCAGATAAACGATGATAGTCAGGGTATACTGTCCGGCACCGATAACAAAGCCAAGGAAGCCGCAGAACCACAGAGCAGCGGAGGTGGTCAGACCCTTGATCTGGCTCCGGGAGCTGAACACGATGGAGTTGCCGGAAAGCATGGCTGCGGAGATGATGGTGGCGCTGGAAAGAAACGGGAAGCCGATGCGGTATTCCTGCATCAGATACAGGTCCAGGATCATAGCCACACAGGAGGAGAAGGACACCAGAACGAAGGTGCGCAGACCTGCGGAGTGCCGTTTGCTGGAACGCTCGCAGCCGATGATGGAGGTCAGGATGATGACGGTCACAAGGCGGAGCAGGATGGAATAGGTGGTAAGCTCCACCGACCAGCTGCCCAGCATTTTTGCAATGGGATCAGCCAGTGCAAACAAGGATAACTGTTCCAAAATGCTCCCCTCTTTCTTCTGTACAGATTGGGATTGGGAATCCCTGTCATGGCATAGTGTTCTTCAGCGGCTTCGGAGAATGCCCTTTCGTCCTCATAGAAGGGATCGTCGTGCTTCGGCAGCTCTTCCTGAATGGCTTGGATGCGCTGGATCAGCAGCTCCAGCTCAGTCTTCTGCTCTGCCCCTTCCTCCTCCGGGATCTCAACGATCTCCTCCAGCTTATTGGAGTAGGATTTGGACAGGTAGAGGGACAGCTTTGCACAGGCAGGGCCGATCAACTCGTACAGAACGCTGGAAGCCAGAATGACGGTCTCCAGAATGTTGCCGGTCTCACCGCCGAGGGTACGGGCACCCATTGCTGCCAGACCGATGGCAACACCAGCCTGCGGGATCAGGGCAAGACCCAGATAGTTGCGGACCAGCTTGTCCTTACCGGCAATGGCACAGCCGATAAAAGCACCTGCATACTTGCCAATGATACGGACAAGGAAGTAGACCACGCCGATGTGCAGCAGGGACACCGAGCCGATGCTCTCAGAGCTGTTCACCGTTTGCCAGCCGTCCAGTCCAAGGGAAGAGAACCGGCGAGTGCCGGTCCCAAATGGAAGGGTCTGCCTGCCAAATCAGCTCTTTGCCAAGCTAGTTCTTTACACTGACGACCTCTGCGCCGTGTGTGTCAACCGTTACTGTCAGAAATTCATTTTGAATCGTTGTTTTCATAAAAGAACCTCTCTACAAATTGGAAGCGTCTTCGTTAAAAGCAAGGCATCACGATAGGCGTTTATAGTTCTTCGATAAATTTTAAATGCGGAATATGCCGGAGCGTATCTATCATACTGTCATGAGGACGATGTTCAAGGCTGCGAACGGTGACAACAAACGCAACACTGTTGATCGAATTGGTTCCGAGATAGTCCGGCTCCATCTGCAAGTTGCTCATGGTCAAACCGGCATCACGCATAAACTCGATAAACTCGCCCATATACTCACGATTTTCAAGCTCGACGTAGATGTCAATGACACTCGTATGCTTCCGTGTAAAGTAGTCCATGTTCTGCATGAGCGACAACACAATGAAAATCAGGATGCCGCCTGCAATGGCAACTTCGTAAAAACCGATGCCAATAGCCAGACCGATGCAGGCTGCTGCCCACAAGCCGGCAGCAGTTGTGATGCCTCGAACCTGGTTGCGTCCAGTTTTCATAATCGAGCCAGCACCAATAAAGCCGATGCCCGAAAGGACCTGCGCACCCATACGAACCGGATCGCCCGTGTTCATACACTGGGAGACATATTGATTCGTCATCATCACAACGGTTGACCCCAGACAGACGAGGATATAGGTGCGAAGTCCCGCAGGTCTGCTTTTCCGTCCGCGCTCTAAGCCCAAAACTCCGCCAATGACGATAGACAGAAAAAGTCTGAAGAAAATCGTTCCGTATGTTATTTCGCGTATTGTATGAAGATTCATCAGGGTTCACCTAGCTTTTAACTATATTTTCCCAAATTTTACATGATGGGTAAAAAGAAATGTGTTCTGCCTTACCTAATCATTGGCAGAACACATTCTTTTCAGTATTACACGCTTGTGACGACTTGGAAACCAGCTTCTTTTATCTGGCTCATAAAATCGCCACCAAAGTGCATACAGTAGACCCGATTTCTCATTTCAGGCGGAATGTACTCACATAGCCGTTTCAGAGAACAATGCGACGGACTTTCCTTCGTCAAAAATGTGCAATCGTGATAAATAACCTGAATTTTTCCCTGCTTGAACTGCTGGAGGATATCGTCTGAAAGTTCCGAAGCATCTGCACTGAAGTAGGTAGTTTCTTCTTCATCGCAAATCAGAAGACCGCAGCACTTCATATCAGAAGCATGCTTGACGGGAACAGCCTCCACATGCAGACCATCCTCAAAAATTCGGGTGTAATCTGTCGTGAAATCGTACATATCAGCAGGAACACCCATGAGCTTCAAGATTTCAACTACGGTATCATCCTGTGCGATGACTGTGATGCGTTTTTGGAGAACGGACAAACAGTAGGAGGCAAATGAGCCAAGGCTACCAATGTGATCTGCGTGCAGATGGGTGATGAAAACTGTGATCTTGTCACAAGTCCGAATCTCATCACGCGCCTCCATTTTCCGAAATGTGCTTTCGCCGCAGTCAATCATAAAGAGATGATTGTTTTTCACAAAGAATGCCGCATTACTGCCCAACCGAGGATAATATGCAGCGCCAGTGCCAGTAAAATGAAGTTCCATTGGTTTGGAATCTCCTCTCCTCGAAATAATTAGCCTTTGTTGCCGCCAGCGGTGACGCCAGAAATAATCTTGTCCGACAGGAACGCGTAGATAACGACCGTCGGGATAAAGACGATGACAACAGACGCAAACATTCCAGCCCAGTCACCGGAGTTCATCATGGAAGTAACGGTCTGATACAGGCCGACACCGATGGGGCGCAGATTGGATTTATTTGCGAAAATCAAAGCCATGAAGTATTCGTTCCACTTACCGATAAAGTTAAAGATAGACACGGTAATAATAGCAGGCTGCGCCAAAGGGAACATAATTTTCCAGAAGCACTGGATCGGGCCGCAGCCGTCGATAGCGGCAGCTTCCTCGAACGAGGTGCTGATTCCCTTGAAGAAGGTCAGCAGGAAGAAAGTCGTATATGGAACAGAGCACGCCGTGTACAGGAATATCAGAGTAAAGTGAGTGCCAGACAGATTCAGCGCACTGACGACAGAAAACAGCGGCATGACGATCATAATATTAGGGATTGCCAGACCGATGATGATAAGAGCCTGAATCAAACCAGCACCACGGAACTTAAAACGAGACATGCAGTATGCAGCCGGTGCACAAACCACAATGATCAAAATACACGACGGAACGGTGTAAATGACAGAGTTCAGCAGGTTCAAAGCCGCTTTATTCGTAAAAAGTGCCTTAGTGTAGTTTTCAAAATGCAGTCCGCTCGCAAGCAGGCTACCCGTGAAGATTTCCTTTGTAGTAGACAGAGATGCAAGGATAATCCAGCCAATCATGCAGAAGATAAAGGCTGTCCACAAAATGACGATGATATAGCCCGGAAGAAGCGGAAGTTCTTTCTTCAACTTAAAAGGATTCGCTTCCATTTTTTCTTTTTTTGCTTTTGCCATTGTCTGTTTTCCTCCTTACAGTTCGTAGCCATCGTCTTTGATACTCTTACGAGAAATCGTAGAAACTGCGACGACAACAATGGTCATAATGCAGGCTGCCGCTGCTGCAACACCCGTGTTCATACTGTCTGCACTAATCTCACTGCCGAACAGGGTTTGGTAGGTGTATATCATCGGAGTATAGGTGCTTACACCGCCGAAAACCTGTGCTAAAGCGAAGAAGCCCATCGTTTTGGTAGTCCACAGCACCAGAGAAGTTCCAAGAACGCCCTTAATCAGCGGGAGGGTGATGTGGAAGAATTTGTCAAAAACATTTGCGCCCTCAATAGTGGCGGCTTCATAGTAATCGGGAGAGATTTTTTCAATAGCTGCAATGTACATCAGCATGAAGTAGCCCACATTGCTGAATACATAAGCGATGCACATTGAGAGGAACATATGGTCTGTACCAAGCCACTGGAAGTTCGCCATGGACTCCCAGCCAAGGACAGTGAAAAGGGAGTGGAACAGGCCGAATTTCGCATTGTAAACATACAGCAACCACATATAACCAACGGCGACTGCTGCAATAACGTTGGGCATATAGATAATAGCACGGAAAAACTTCTGACCGCGAAGATCACTTGTCAGGATGATTGCCAGAACGATTGCAAGCCCAAGGCAAGCAATACCGCAGTACAGCCAGATCTTACCGATATTTTTGACCGATGTGATGAACAGCGGCGTATGGAACAGCTTAATGTAATTGTCCAGTCCTGCCCAAGACCATGTTGAAACAGCGCTTGTAACGCTCTTCACGCTGAAAAAGCTCATAATAGCGGTTCGGGAGACAGGATAAATAAAAATCAAGCAGAACAGCAGCATGGCTGGTCCCATAAAATACAAGATAGATGCTTTTGTTTGTTTCATCGTTATTTTCCCTTCACTATGCAAAAGGGTAGGAAAGCCGTAAAACTCCTACCCTTTTTATAAACAATTGATTTAGAATGCGCTTGCCATCTTGATGAACTCGTCTGCGGAGATCGAGCCGCCCATCAGCTTCAGGCAGGCATCTGCAATGATCTGCTTGCTGTCGCTGTTGGTGATGATAGCAGTCTGAGAAGGATAACGGGAGGTGTAGCTGTTCAGGACGACCTGAGCATCGGCCAGGTTTTCGGGCCAGACATGATCAACGCTCATAGGGATGGCGTTTGCCTGATTGGTAAACTCCTGATCCCACTCGCTGGTCGTCAGATAAACGATGAATTCGACTGCTGCCTGTGTTGCAGCATCATCGCAATCCTTATTGACTGCGATTGCATAGGTGGAGTAGCAACCACCCTCCGTGCCTTCGACACCGTTAGGAACTTCCGGGAAAGCAAATGCGCCCCACTTGAAGTCATCGGGAGTAGTTGCAGCAACTTCGTTCGGCAGCCAAGTGCCGTTGATGTACATTGCAACGTTCTCGCTGATAACCATATCCTGCTGTGCTGCGGGATAGACGTTTGACTCAATGTTGGGATCAAAGTAGCCCTTTGCTGCCATGTAAGCAATTGCCTCGGCGGTGTCCTTGATACCCTGCTCACTTGCCCACTGGCTGCTATCCTTTGCCAGTTCCATCACGCGATCGTTACCGAGACGGCGAGACATATAATAGCCAACCCAGCTGGTGCAGTAGTTCGAGTCAGTCGTTACAGGAATATGCCCAGCAGCCTTGACCTTCTCGCAAGCATCCATCAGCTCTTCCCAAGTCTGAGGATACTCGGTAACACCGCACTCTTCCAGCAGACCCTTGTTGCAGAAGATCATGAACGCCTGCGGAATGTAAGGAATGCACATGGTCTTACCATCGAACAGGGAACCAGCCAGAGAGATCATGCTGGGAATGACGGCATCTTTGTATGCCTTGCCGTTGGTGGTGTCGTAGGTCTTATCAATGTAAGAAGAGAGGTCTTTAATGTTCTCGCTCCACAGCTTCTGAACATTGTCAATGTTTGCATCCATCAGATCGATCTGGGTGCCTGCTTCAATTGCGGAAACGACGAGGTTGCGGTTATCACGGCCATTGAAGGTAAAATTGATTTTCACATTCGGATGCAGCTGAGTGAAAGCGTCAGCTGCCTGCTTCAGAACCAATGCCTGATTCTCCGTCTCACTCCAGCTAGACCAGTACTCAATCGTACCGGACAGCGTATCAGCTGCCGCATTTGCAGCAGTGGAAGATGCAGCTACACTCGAAGAGGAAGAGCTGCTGCCACCACATGCGGCCAGACCCATTGCGGCAGCACCTGCTCCGGCAACCTTGAGGAAATTACGACGAGAAATCTTATTCATGATAAACTCTCCTTCTAATTATCTCTGGCAAAAATACTTTGTGCAGCGTCCCCACTGCACTTCACTGTAACTATAGTTTACGCAAAAACTTGAAACGTGTCAATTATCATTTCGGCAAAATATATGTAAAATATTTGTGCATAGTAACAAATTTCAGTAATTCTACTTGGATTTTACATATCCTATATTGACACGTTTCAAATTATAGTGTATTCTTGTTCAAACTTTATTCATCTGTCTCTTTTATACGTGCAAGGAGGCACCTCCTATAATGATTACGCAGAATCAGCTTTCTCTTATCTTTTTAATCATTTTCGCCGGAATCATCTTTTTCTGTTTACAGTAAGCTTTTCACACATTTCTCCTTCAAGATAGCATAAGGCCGGGATCGAACTAGCGATCCCGACCTTATGCATTATTTCGGAGCTGTGATTTCCGAAGGAGAATAGCATCAATATTTCTGAATAATATGCATCATATCAGCGAAAGCAGCCTCCATCCCTTTAACAAGGGTGAACTGCGTGCGTGCTCGATCAAGGTTCTGTGCAGGGCGACTAATACGGAAATAGTGGTCTCCCTCAAGATAATCGGTAAGGAATCGCATTCCACATTCCAGCGTCATCAGCTTTGCGCCCCAGACCAGACTGCTCTTTTCCTGCTCGGACATAGTTGCTCCAGCGGTCGAGAGGAAGCCTTTTGCAAACACCTCAAACAAGTGCAGGTCAAAGTGGACCTTGTTCTGATCGGGTTCATCCTCGGCGCAGTTGTTTGCGCCAAAACGGATGGAGTCGCCAAAGTCATATGCAGCCAAACCGGGCATTACGGTGTCCAGATCAATAACGCAAACACCCTTTTTACTCGTTTTGTCGATGAGGACATTGTTGAGTTTGGTATCATTGTGAGTAACGCGAAGCGGAATCTCATTTTTGCTCAGCATATCGACCAGAACATGGCAGTCAGCCTCACGAGAGCGAACAAATGCGATTTCATCTGCAACATCTTTCGCACGTCCCATTGCATCCTCTGCGACAGCTTTCTCAAAATTCTGGTAGCGCGTAGGAGTATCGTGGAATTTGACAATGGTTTCATGCAGCGTAGCAGCTGGAAATGCGGCCAGCTGATTCTGGAACGTGCCGAAAGTTTCCGCTACAGTGTAAAAATCATTTTCGTTTTCGACTTTTTGCAGACAGACAGTATCCTCGACGAAGATATAAGCTCGCCATGTGCCGCCGTCGCTATCAGTATAGAAAGGTTTCCCCTCTTTGGTCGGAATAACGTTCAGCGTCTCACGCTCCGGGTCACCGCCCTTTTCCAGAATCACCTTGCGCAGGAAACCGGTAACATGGCAGACGTTTTCCATCAATTCTTTCGGGTTCTTAAATGTGTCAGTATTGATGCGCTGCATAATGTAGCGCTTGCATTTGTCGCTTGCCCAAACGACAAATGTATCATTGATATGTCCTTCGCCATAGCGAGAAATTTCACCCGTTGTACGGTCGAAGGCAAATGCATCAGCTGCTTCTCGCAGGATATTTTCTGTGATAGCGTTCACTTTTTTTCCTCCCATAAGTCCATCGGATAGATTCCAGCTTCGATTTTATTCTTGATGGCATTGACGACCGCAGGCTTATCCTCGCGATAGGTCACGCCATACCACTTGTCCGCACTGTGAAGAACGGTGACAGTCGCCTTCTTTTCGTCAATCAGCTCACTGACAACAAGGGGCAGAAAATATTCGCACTTCAGCGGATTTTTCGGAAGATTTTCGTTCAACCAATCTGCAAAGCGGTTCTCTGCCTCCTGCAAGAAGCTCTTTGTGAAGCCCCACAGATTCATGCTCACAGGGGTGTCGCCGGGCAGGTCCACCCAGCTCTCGCCGCCGTCCTCGGTGTAATGTGCGCCGCCGTCGCAGGGCTCGATGCGGGTGCGCTCGGTCACGCTTTGCAGGGTGCCGTCCTCGTTCTTGATGCACACGCCGCGTGCCACGCTGCCGTTCTCGGACAGGGTGTTCTTCAGCAGATAGCTGACCATGCAGTAGCGGTAGAAATCATCATTGGCATGGGTGGACAGATAGTCATACATTACCTGAAAAGCCTCCACCCCATAGTAATCGTCGGCATTGATGACAGCAAACGGTCCATCAATCAGATTCTTTGCGGCAAGGACTGCATGGCAGGTTCCCCACGGTTTTTCGCGGTTTTCAGGAACTTCAAATCCTGTAGGCAAGATGTCCAATTGCTGAAACGCATATTTTACTTCCATGATTTTGGAAATGCGATCGCCAATTGCAGCACGGAATGCTTCCTCGATTTCATGCTTGATGACAAAAATGACAGTCCGAAATCCGGCGCGATATGCGTCGTAAAGCGAATAATCAATAATGACTTCCCCATTCGGACCAACAGGGTCAATCTGCTTCATTCCTCCATATCGGCTGCCCATACCTGCAGCCATGACAACTAATACCGGTTTGTTCATTATCAAATCTCCCTTTTGTTTTTACAACCATCTATCGAAATCAAAAACATACGATGCAAGGAAGGAATCTCAGACTTCTGGTTTTTTAGTAGAAGTTTCAGCGATTCACACCACTGTCTTTCAGATATTTACAGCACTGATAAGTCCAATCTGACTGGATAATATCGAAGCCATGCTCGACCAGCCAGCCCCATCCCAAAGCCGGGTCTTTCATCATAGAAACATCGTCCGTGTGACCGGCAGAAAGAGGAACCTTGTAATTGTATAGGACAGCATTTCCCCACAAAGTACGTCCTTTTTTATGCATTGCCTCGATGTACTCTGGCTGGATAACCGGAGCTTTTTCGGTCGAGAACACAAGCTCTGCGCCCATGTAGTTAATGTTCATGGACTCAATCAGCTCACTGGCCGTATCATTTTCCATGTAGATAGGCATGAACATATAATCCGGGGCAACTTCTTCAACGGTCCTTAAAACTTCTTTGGTAGGTGCATTTTTGAGCAAGATTTGCTCCTTCATGCCGTGCCGCTCAACCTGCTTGATAACATCAGGGATGAACGCACCACAACGATCCAGATTTAGGATGCAGCGATTTTTCATGTGTTCTAACACTTCATCGAATGTGTTCAACCCGTGTTCCGTCTCGTTGAAATCCACATTGATGAGTCGCAGCTTGCGGATTTCCTCTGCGGTCATCCGGGTCAGATCAATGTGACGGTCAAGTTGAAACGGTTCCTTTCCGGTGTGGAAGATGAAGATTTCGCCGTCAAGACTTTTGAATAAGTCCATCTCCAGAATGGCTGCACCGCCGTGCAGTGCGATATCAAAGGCCGGGATCGTGTTGCAAGGGATGTTCACGCCAGCAACACCCCGATGTGCTGCTACCTGAACGCGGTCACGATTATAAAGATGTAACGTATTATTCATGGCGATAGCCTCCTTGTTTTTAGTATGGCACATATTTTGAAACGTGTCAATACAGCAAAACATAGAAGTTCTTTCTTGAATATTGTGAAAAAGCTCAATAGATTTTTGCGAAATGCTCCATTATACTGTAAATATAGAGAAGGTGTCCAATTAGGAGGAAAATCATACTATGCCTACTATTAGAGATATCGCTAAAGAAGCGGGCGTTGCACAAGGCACCGTTTCAAATGTGCTGAACGGACGTGGCAATGTCAGCAGCGATAAAATAATTCTGGTTGAACAAGCATGTGCAAAACTGGGCTATACCATGAATCAACGAGCCAAAACACTCCGGCAGGGCTCATCGAAGCTGCTGGCAGCAATCATACCCAATGTGCACGACAGACGATATACCGACTTCTTTTTAAGCTTTAAGAACTATGTGGAATCTAGTGGCTATTCCGTTCGACTCTATTTTTCAAACGATTTGCTTGCAGAGGAGGAATTTCAACTCCAAACTATCCGTTCCGAAATGACGGCGGGAATTGCTACGTTTTCGTCTTGTACAAAAGATGGCCGGAACATTTATGACGAAATCGGGATTCCAAAGCAGGATGTTGTCTTTGTGGAGCGAAATCCCTTTGATTCCCCTTTCTATATTGGATTCGATTACGCCAAAGCCGGTTTAGAATTAGTAGAAAAGCTAACATCTAAAAAGTGCAGTCGCATCCTTCTCATCACTGAGACTTTGGATTATTCCAGCCAGAATGAATTTTACATGGCTTTTTCGGCTGCATTAAAAGCCAAAAACTGCGTCCTGCACCATGTCCAAACCGATTCGCTGCATTGTTATACCCATTTTTTGCAGGTTTTGAACGATCTTGAACCAGTTGATGCTGTGGTTCTGACTAATTATCACCTGGCAGAAAATTTCAGCAATGTCAGTAAGACATTCTATCCCCATCTTCATTCGCCAATTTATACCATTTCGCCGCTTTTTACAATTCCATCGGTCGGATGTAAAAAATATGAGTTGAACTACCGTCTGATGGGACGCTGTGCTGCAGAGCAGCTTATTGAGCGGAAAGAAAACAAACGATCCGAAATTCAACCAATGATTTTGCATAACGATGGGATGCGGAATTGGTTATCTAAAATTCCGGGTTCGACTTGCAAACGGCTGACGATCCTGACACTGGACAGCCCGACAGCTCGAATTATGGAGAACATGGCGCATATTTATACGGATGCAACAGGAATCGAAATCAAAGTCGCCATCTGTTCTTATGATGGAATTCACGAGATTCTGAGCGATCTTGGAAACACAGATGCCTATGATGTCATCCGTCTGGATCACACATGGCTTTCATGGTTTGGTGAACATATTTTTGCACCCTTGAGTGAGTTAACATCTTCCAGCGCCGAGCAGTTGTTCGAGCCTTTTATCCCCGGCCTTGTTCCACAATATACAAGTGTGAATGGCGTTGCCTATGCCTTTCCTGAAACACCGAGCGCACAGTTACTGTTCTACCGTAAAGATTTGTTTGAGAACACCGTCCTGCAGCGTCTTTATAAGGAACAGTATAAGGAAGAGCTTGCGCCGCCGCAAGATTTCGAGCACTTTAACCGTATCGCAAGGTTCTTCACTAGACGTTTCAATGAACATTCCCCCACAACCTATGGCACAACATTGACACTTGGAAACAGTGGCGTTGCTGCAACCGAATATCTAACACGGTATTTCAGTCACTCGCACGATTTGTTCGATGCAAATGGAAATCTGCTCCTCAACACAGACATCGCTATTCAATCCATGAAGGAACTTATCGAAGCCAAGGATTATTCTCCCAAACGATATAATAGTTGGTGGCGAGAATCGGCACGTGAGTTTGCCGCAGGCGATACAGCAATGTCTATCATTTTCAGCAATTATGCCTCAGAGATGATGGACAGCGATTCAGTTATTATCAATAAAATCGGTTACACATATCTTCCGGGGCAGAATTCTTTGCTGGGTGGCGGCTGTATTGGAGTATCCAAAAACAGCCAAAACAAAACGGAAGCATTTGATTTTATAAAATGGATTTGCAGCGAGGAGATTACGACTGCCATGACCCTTCTAGGCAGTGTTTCTCCTTGCGAAAAAACGTACAGCAACTATGAGGTCCTTGATACCTATCCTTGGCTTGGACTCTCTCACAAGTGTATTGCACAGTCAAAGATCAATCGTATTCCCCCGCAGAAAGCAACCTGCTTTGATGAGCGCAGATTTTTAAGCATCTTAGGCATGGCGGTCAATACGGTATACAATGACACAGCAACTCCACAAGATGCCTTAACCTATGCCATTCAAAGCTACAATCGCACTATGAAATAAAATACAGCCTCCGAGTTTAGGCATAGTGCCGATATCTCGGAGGCTGTATTTTTGTGATTAAACATCACCTTGAAGCGTCTCAAATTCGTCCCATGCAAAAGACCATGATGCAACAGAAGGAGTCAACGGCACAGTGATTCCAGTTTTTTCGGGAGAGGGTGGAACAAAATGACCTTCTACTCCTTTTACCGAAACACCGTTTTCATCCAACGTGACGATTGCATAGATTGGATCCGCATAGGGAACAACAAATTGCAAATTTGGGAACTTCGTTTCAATCTCAGAGCTGTAACGGTGCGTTGCGTACGCAGTTCCCGCCCAGTAGTTGGAGATACTGTTAAGGGTATAATACAGAATTCCATTTTCAAAATGCCTGATATCCCGATGAACATGACCGTTCATGCAGAACTGAATCCGCTTTCCTGCTGCTCTGCCTTCCCGGATAATCTTCTGCAGGTCGTCAACATTTCTAAGTCCGCGAGGGCAGGCATAGAGCGGCTGATGCGAAAAAATCACGATGGGTTCTGTCGCAGAAAGAACTTCTTCCCGAAGCCACACAAGCTGCTGTTCTCCAAGATACGGGAGGTCTTTGGTTTCAAAATATTTTCCAAAATTGTAATCCACAAGGTCGCCGTGTTCATCCCGATAAGAGTTGCCGTCCAGAACGATGAAGTGCCAGCCTTTGAGATGGAACGAGTAATAGGGCTTTTCCATCCCATACATTTCCAGAGCATCTGCCTTGGAGCAAAAATCACACTCATGATTTCCGAGGAGATGATACTTCGGTTTGGAAAACAAATTAAATTTATTCAGAATCTCTAGTTTTGGTATTTCAGTCGGACATTCCATTGCATATTTGAGATTGATGGGCATTTTCTCCGGTGCACATAGACAGGTCGAAGTGTCCTTGGGATAAGAAAAATCACCCAGCTGAATGATAAAATCGACATCGGCCTTTTGTGCCGCATCCAGAAAAGCATCTATGCGCATCATGCCATCGTGCATAATGTCCAGATGTAAATCTGTCATTGCTGCGAAGGTCACAGGTTGTGTTTTCATATCAATTCTCCTCTATTTCGTTTCGGATTAACACACTTGTTCGGAATGAGGTAGTATTCTATTTGTGTGTACTTCTTTACGAATTTCTATGCAGAGAGACCACTGTAGCAGCTACTTTCTGCATCGCAAATATGCGCACTGTTGTATACATTTTTCACCTCCTATGGTAAATTTCTTTATGCTGATGCTATTCTATCACTTTTTTTGAAACGTGTCAAAATAATCATTGACGAATTCCAGTGCTTGTTCTATAATGTACATATGAAAGCTGTATTCGAGGAGGTATTAGTATGGATCAAATCCCTGAATTTTACCAACCGCACCATCATCGGAGAACTGCCATCCGAATCATCAAATCAAAGGCAGGGCACTACGGTCTACCAATATTTCACTTTGATGCCGACTTTTTCTTGGAAGCTGTTAACGACCCACATTTCTACTATGAAACGGATAATGAATTCGTTGTCTATGTGGAACACACACAGTTAGCAGATGCTTGTCTTGCAACCTGCTCCTTTGATACCGAAAACAAGTATGAGGTAACTGCAATTCTCTGTGAAAAGCAGACTCTTTACTTCGAGAACAAAAACGGTATCATCACCTTTAATTTTGAGATCAGCGGTCTGACCGGGCCAACACGAACGCTATATGTACATTCTATTCTGCGTGATCCCGGTTTGACCCTGCGAATCGAGCAGAACCATATCGGACGACGTGCAGGAAAATACCGCGAAGGAGATTATCCGGCAACCGAAATCTTAGCAGCAAACCATTATATGTTTGCCATGCGCGAGATGTTGTATGCACTTGATCTCCCGCAGTATTTGAACCGGAATCGTCTGGGTTATCTCCTGATTTTGGGCTTTGAAACGAACAATGAAATTCATACAGATTACCCTCCACACTGGCATCTCATTTATCGCTGGCCCAATCATGCTGGTTCTCCTGCACCTCACATTTATCTTGCCCCCGATGGTAAGATGACAGAAAATGCGTGCTATGTAGACTGTGCTCATGGCACGCACCGTGACTATTCCGCAGGTGAATGGTGTCCCTTTGTTGACCCTTATGGACATGATGTATGTGCTATCCGGATAAATGCGGATGGAGGAATGTCTATAACCAAACCGATGTCCTCCATTTATACGATGAGTGCCTATACTCCAGATGTTGGTGTGACCATCTATAAGGATGATACACTCATTGGCACAATCCGAACGGAAAATGATACGGATCAAGGAATTTTCAATGTCACATGGAACAGTACTGGAAATCTCAACTTCCACGGTAGCTATTCCGAAACCATCGAGTACAACACCCTTACAGGTGCAATTCTTAAAATAAAACGATAATTGATACAAATCCCTCAATGCCACATACAGTTTTTGGGAATTGTTGAACAGATAGTTGTACGTCGTTAAGAGACTTTCTCTGAAAGAGGATGGTTTGTCAAAACTGTTCTGTAGAATTGCTGCTATAAATTATTGATAGTCCGTCCATCCGAGCGGAGTCCTGTTTTTCAGGGCTCCGCTTTTTGATGTTGTGCAAGTTTGATCTTGAGAAATCCAATGATTTATCAATACCAGTTTTGAAACAAGCAATATATGTAGTAAAATTTCAGTATTTATATTCTATTGAAGGTTTTTGCCGCAACGTGTACTCTTTTTAGGGAAAGCACTTGTTGTTTTGAAGATGAGAGGTATGCTGTGGCAAAATCAAAAGGGAAAAGTCGTTCTACACAGGTGCGTTCAAAGCTTGCGATACAAGTTGGTGAACGAATCCGTAAAACTCGTAAACAAGAAGGACTTAGTATCGAAAACTTTGCACTTCGTTGCGACATTCACCCGTCCTATGTTGGTCATATAGAGCGAGGAATGCAGAATCCAACGCTTTCCACCTTGGAGCGCATCAGCCAGGGTTTGGGAATCAGCATGGAGGACCTTTTCAAGGACATAGATACACCGATCAATGTGGAGAACGCTGCAATCCAACATCTATCTCAGGTCATAAGCGAGTTGTCCCCTGAGCAAACGCAACAGCTTCTGCAGATTGTTGATAGTGTCATGGCAATCAAAAACGAATATTTATAAGAAAACGCTCTCTTATCGAGGGCGTTTTCTTGTTGCAAAAAAGTGACACTGTACAATAGGAAGCAACGGATTGCTACATATAAATAGCTTTTTTCGAGCGATATAAACATCGAACATTCGTTTACTTTGTGACATTCTACAGTTGTTATTTGAATTTATTTGATATTTATACAAAAAACCATTGAGCATATTGCAGCATAAGAAAAAAATGCGGTATAATCGGCGCAATCTACACAGATCGAGTAGGATAATAAAAAAGAATGGGAGGCGTACACATGAGTTGTTTGGGTTCAAAGCATGAGTTACTGCAAGTTGCAGACCATGTAATCGCTCATTATTATCAGCGTGTTCCGTTTGTACGGAATCATCCGCAGGCGATAGACTTGGATATGCTTGTGATGGAACTGATGGGCGGTAGCATCAAGATGTTCCCACTATCTAAAGATGGCTCTATGTTAGGCATGACTGCACATGAGCGCCTTATAATCCGAATAGAACTAGAAGACGGCACAGTCATTCGTGACACGTTGCGCCCCAAAGACATTGTGGTAGATTCCTCGCTGGCAGGTTTCCACAACACCGGTGTGCGGAACTTTACTTTGGCACACGAAATCGGGCATCAGCTTTTGCACATTTATTATCCACTTCTGGCTCTTTCAGACCAGTTGGAAGAAGACTGTGCAGACATTATTGCAGAAGGTCTTTTGCTGCCAGAGTGTCTTGTGAGGGCATCCATGGCATTCTTCCAGTTCCCTGACACGTTATCTCATATATCCAGATCGCAGTTAGATATGAACTATCCTAGTTTTAAGAAGATGGCGAGGCATCTAGGTGTGCAACGTCAGCTTCTTGCAAATCGTATGAAGTATTTGCATATCCTGACCAGCGATATTCCGTATCGCCACACACTTTCGTTGATGGAGGCAGGGTGATAATGAAAGACAGACTTAAAGAACACATGGAAGGATGGCGTTTCTGTGAAAAATGCGGCATGAAGCTTTATCAAAAGATAGATGGATGCAGCGGCACGATTCATCTGAAATGCCACCGCTGCAATACACTCCTCCGCATTGATTTATCATTCCGAAGAAAGAAGTGACCCTCTAAAAACAATAAATCGGGTGCATTGCACCCTGAATATGGACTGTTAGCACCGAGCAACGGGCCATTGCCATAAGGCAATGTATGAAACGTAGCACCAAATGGCCGGGCAGCAGCTTGACTGAAAGATTTTCGCTTGAAAACCCTTCGGTTGGCTGTTGTCCGGCTATTTTTTATAGCTTCAGATGGCCTGCTCCCGAAAAGGAGCAGGTTTTATGTTTGCCCTCTTTTCGTGGCTGCCCCAGATGGCGAAATATCCGTAGCATCTCCAAATTTTCGACATTTCACGTTTTATCGAAAATTTGGAGGTTACACATGGGCTTTAATTATGGTTTGGAAAAGAAGAACTTTGACCGTCAGTGGGCTATCATGCGCAAGCAGTATGAGGACGCTGGCATGAGCATTGAAGTGATTCAGGCAATGTATGAGTATGACTGGTCTGTTTTCAATGCTGCACGTTCTTACCAGAATCACACGCAGGAAATCGCCGCTCCGTCCTTTGAGAAGGGCGAAGAAGCCTACTCGCCCCTTATGAACAAGTATCAGGAAGCCATTTCTATTACCGAACACTATCGTGAAACCAAGAGCCGCTTCACATGGATTGGTGAGATCGAGGACGAACGACTGCTGTCTGCGCTGGAAAATTTGTCGGATGCAGACCTTGAGCTGATTACTCTGTACGCCTATGAAGAATATGACACCGTTGAAATTTCTAAAGTATTTGGCACAACAAAGCAGAATACTAGTAAGATAATTCGCAGAATTACTAAATTTATCAAAAACTTTCAAATTGAGGTTGTCTGAAAGGCGTTCTCGATGCCTACCAAGTGAGAGGACAATTCACCAGATGGCGAAAGCCGTTGAACGAAATGTCTACACTCCTGTTCTTTGAAAACTGAATAGTTCCGTCATCTGGTACTCCGATAATGATACTCCCGTAATTCGCGGCCCGGTCATAAAGCAGACGGGGTGGCTGAAATGCCAATGAAGCGGTACAAGTCCGCTGCCAGATGTTTATGCCCCACTCGCAGGGAGCCGAGGGCGAATATGCGAGACCTTAACTTATTATCGCAATTTTCAAAAAAGTGCCTATCAAAACGGCATATTTGCGATATGCAGTTTGCGGATGTTGCTTGGGCATTAAAAACGCAAACTGCTATAAATCAGGCGTGGCCGAATGCTGTTTTCGGTCTTCGTCCACGCCTGTTCTTTTTACTTATTCCATATATCCACATTTTCGTCCTACATAGGAGGCTTTATGAACGAAAACGCCGTACCACCTTAGAGCAAGCGATCTACGAGGAAATGGAACTGACCCCGGAGATGATCCGGTCCATCCGCACGCTCTGCGGTGTCTGCCTTTGTAGTTTTGTGGAATCCAAGGCGTTCAAAATCGCCATTGTTCCCAGCGCAGACCGGAGCATGGACACTTGCACAGTCTGCCAGACCCGGCGCGGTCATGACTACGTTGTGATGAACCGTTGAACAAACACACCGCACA
>ENA-OQNI01000338-OQNI01000338.1-human-gut-metagenome-genome-assembly--contig:-NODE-338-length-67698-cov-9.981531_pt1 | contig 67698 bp, 52 predicted proteins | sample MGYA00242627_ERZ504876 | MGnify/ENA primary metagenome ERZ504876 (study PRJEB26092, sample SAMD00036386) | human gut metagenome | host: Homo sapiens | study: EMG produced TPA metagenomics assembly of... | reverse complement strand
AATAAGAGGAAGAATGACAGGCTTGCTTTTCAGAATCTTGGTATTTCATCATAAAGTGTTCAAAGGTGTTCAAACATTTTAAAACAAAAAAATAAGAGAAACGCTGTAAATTCAACGTTTCTCCCATTTTTAACTAATGCCGCAGACCGGAATCGAACCGGTACGAGAGGTTAGTCCCGCAGGATTTTAAGTCCTGTGCGTCTGCCAGTTCCGCCACTGCGGCATACAAGATGAATCGCGCCAACTCCGAAGGAGTTGTGTGCATCGATGCGAAGCATCGCGTCACATTTCGTGATTACACTACTTGCAAATCGTGATAACTTACTATCACGAAATGGGACCAATAGGGCTCGAACCTATGACCCTCTGCTTGTAAGGCAGATGCTCTCCCAGCTGAGCTATGATCCCATATTTAATTGTTTATCGCCTGCTCACTAAAAGTGACAAGCAAGCGACCCAGAAGAGACTCGAACTCTCGACCTCCGCCGTGACAGGGCGGCGCTCTAACCAACTGAGCCACTGGGCCATTTAATGGACCTTCGGGGACTCGAACCCAGGACCGATCGGTTATGAGCCGATTGCTCTAACCAACTGAGCTAAAGGTCCAAAATCTTTAAGTCCCGTAAGGACTAAGCCGATGATCGGACTCGAACCGATAACCTGCTGATTACAAATCAGCTGCTCTGCCAATTGAGCCACATCGGCATTTTACCTAATTACTTAGGTAATGACTCCAACGGGAATCGAACCCGTGTTACCGCCGTGAAAGGGCGATGTCTTAACCGCTTGACCATGGAGCCATATCTCAGTCACTGCTTCGTGTTTTTATTTCTCTTGCGTGACCGAGATTTATAATATCATAATGCAATATCTTTTGCAAGTGTTTTTTTGAATTTTTTTTATTTTTTTCAAAAAAACTTATTTTTGTGTATTTTTCGCTTTTTTTCCGAAGTGTACTATTCTTCTATTTCACGTTCGTCATTGGCAACTCTTTCAATATGCATTGCCAGATATCCTGTCTCTACTTCTTCCAGCTTTACTCCCAGACTCGTACCTACCCGGTCGCAGATGACTTGTGCCATCCCAAAAGATTCCGGGAATTTCACTTCCATATAGTCGTTCATATTCACCTTCAGCTTCTCACCGCTCAAGGCTCTTGCCACCATATAACGGATATGATTCATCAGACGGTTGTAAGATAATGATGCAATATCGATCGGTTTTCCGATCGCTTCTTCTACCATACTGATGCATTCCCTGACAGATCTTGCCATCTGCATTGCCTGTGATACTTTCTCATCTTCTATTGCCGAATGGATATGAAGTGCCACATATCCGATCTCGTCGTCTTCTATATCGATCTGAAACTGCTTTTTCAAAAGAGGCCGGATACTTTCCGCCACCTTGAATTCCATATGAAATAACACACGGATGTCTTCTGTGAGCGGATTACTGATCTGCTCATGATTCTGAATACGTTTTACTGCAAATGCAATATGGTCTGCAAGCGGGAATAGTACCATACGGTCAATCTTCCCAAATACCTTTTCAGCCTCGTTGAGCACAGCATTCGTCAGTTCCAGAAATTCCGGTGCGATAGACTTTACGATTTCTTTTGCCCCGCCCCGCTCTTTATATTTTTGGAGAGAATATAAACGGTCTTCTGGCCTTACTTCGATTCTTTCTGCAACTTTTCTGCCGAATCCTACTCCCTTTCCCATGATCAGGACTTCTTTATGATCGTCCTGATGGATGGCTATTACGGTATTATGATTTAAAACTTTCTCTATCCTGTACATCATATCCCCACTTGTATCTCCACATTACATTCTTTTATGCTTCGTAGATATCAATTGCGAAAAGCTCATCTCCTGCCTTGATCTCTCCTTCATTCAGAAGGCGGATCTTCTGGTTATCTTCAAGCTCTGTACAGAGAACCGGTGATGCTACCGATGGTGCATTTGCTTTCAGGTAATCCAGATCCAGCTTCAGCATCGGATCACCCTTCTTCACCGTCTGTCCGTTCTCAACGAAGCATTCGAATCCTTTTCCGTCCAGTTTTACGGTATCAATACCGACATGGATCAGAAGGCTCACTCCGGACTCTGTCATGAATCCGATTGCATGCTTGGTATCGAATACGAAGCATACTTCTCCATCTTCCGGTGCTCTTACGATCGCATCTTCCGGTGTTACAACAGCACCGTCACCCATCATACGTCCGGCAAATGCTTCGTCCGGCGTTGTGGAAAGGTCTGCCGCAACTCCTGTGATCGGACTTGAGATCACGATTGTATCTACAATTTTCTTTTCTTCTGCTTTGGTTTCTATTTTATCATCTTCTGATATGTTCTGACCAGTACTTTCTGCATCTTTCTGAGGCTCATACAGCTCTTTTGGCGCATGTTCCAGATAGTCTTCCAGGTTCGCCTTAATAACCGTCACACCCGGTCCGTAAATGATCTGTACACCCTGTCCGCGATGGACCACGCCGGATGCACCTGTTGCTTTCAAAATTCCGTCATTTACCAGATCTGCATTGCTTACCGTACAACGAAGTCTTGTCGCACAGCAGTCTACGTCTTCGATATTCGCAGAGCCTCCAAGTCCTCTTGTAATTTCCGCACTAAGCGAATCTTCGGAAGTTCCTTCTGTACCTGCTTCTGTATTTCCTGCTTTTTTGGCATTGACATCTGCTTTTGTATAAAGTTTTGTCTCTGCATCATCATCTTCACGACCCGGTGTCTTAAGATCTAACTTCTTGATCAGGAATGAGAAGATAAAGTAATACAGGAAGAAATAGATAATTCCTACCGGAATGATTCTGATCCAGCTTGTCTTCGCATTTCCCTGAAGGATACCGAATAACAGAAGATCTAAGAATCCGCCGGAGAATGTCAGTCCTACTGCAATATTCAGGATATGTGCAATCATGTATGCACTACCTGCAAGTACAACCTGTACTGCGAACAGAACCGGTGCCACGAACAGGAACGAGAACTCCAGAGGCTCTGTGATACCTGTTAACATACATGTCAGTGCTGCGGAAAGAAGCAGTCCGCCTGCCGCTTTTTTCTTTTCTGGTTTTGCCGTACGGTACATAGCAAGTGCCGCTCCTGGAAGTCCGAAAATCATGAAGATGAACTCACCGGAGAAATATCTTGTCGCATCCGCGCTGAAATGTGTAATATTTGCAGAATCGGCAAGCTGTGCGAAGAAGATATTCTGACCACCCTGGATCAGTTTTCCGCCAACTTCCATCGTTCCGCCGACAGCGGTCTGCCAGAACGGAAGATAGAACACATGATGCAGTCCGAACGGGATCAGCGCACGTTTTACAATACCGAAGATCAGTGTTCCGAAATATCCGGTTCCTGTTACCAGACCGCCCAGTGCATAGATACCGTTCTGCACAACCGGCCATACGAAATACATTGCGATTCCGACGAACATATAAGTAATTGTTGAAATGATCGGTACGAATCTTGAACCGCCAAAGAATGATAATGCATTTGGCAGTACAATCTTGTGGAAACGGTTATGAAGTGCCGCAACTCCAAGTCCTACAATAATACCGCCGAACACACCCATCTGCAGTGTATTGATTCCACACACAGAAGCGATCGTTCCTTCAAGGACATTCTTGGAAATGGTTCCGTCAGCTGCGATCTTCCCGCTGATTTCCAGCATACTGTTAACGGAAATATGCATAACAAAGTATGCGATCAATGCTGATAATGCTGCAACTTCTTTTTCCTTCTTTGCCATTCCGATGGCTACACCAACGGCAAAAATCAGTGGAAGATTATCGAAGATCGCACTTCCAACCTTGTTCATAATAATCAGCAGCGAATGAAGGATCGTTCCCTCTCCCAGGATTCCCTGCAGTCCATAAGTTGCAATGGTTGTGGCATTGGTAAATGAGCTGCCAAGACCGAGAAGCAATCCTGCTACCGGGAGGATTGCGATCGGGAGCATGAAGCTGCGCCCTACTCTTTGCAATACGCCAAAGATTTTGTCTTTCATATTTTTCTCCTTTTCTTTGTACGTGTATCTATGCATAGTCTTCCCTTTTTATCAACTTATTAACACAAAAAAGGCACTAACTCTGCATAAATACATTTAATAATTTACACATAGTTAATGCCTCGTTCATCGTTTACTAACAAGTAACATACTATATTTGTATAATACTCTTTTTCCCATTTCCTGTCAAGATTAACTTCTACAATTTTCTCACGGAATTACCATCATTTATTCTCACTGGAAAACGGTATGCATAATTTTTTGTCTGCCAGTCTTCATCATCCATCATACGCAACAGATGATTCCCTGTAATATATCCCAGCTTGTTTTTCGGATGTATGGCGGACAGTACTTTAACATCTGTATTATCCATCAGCTCCGCATCATCAAAAGATACTACCGACACATCTTCCGGAACGTGTATCCCTCTCTCATCCAGAAATTCCAAATACACTCTCGCCACTTCATCATTATAGATCATCATTGCTGTACACTCTCTGGTGTGACGGTAAATATGAGTAAGTCCTTTCTTACCGAACTTGTCTTCCATCTCTCTGGTAGAATACCATCTGATGCAGTCATCGTCATATTTAATTCCATAATCCGACATGCATTGGATCAACCCTTTATAACGTGCAATCCCCTGCATATCATCATATTTCAGAATTCCTCCGATTTTTCTGTGCCCATGTTCGATCAGCGTCTTTGTCAGTTCATAGGCCGATCTGGTGTCCGACATCTCTACACTGTCAAAAGACATATTTTCATAATGATTGTGTATAAAGATTGTCGGTATATTCCGCTTCTTAATTTCTTCAAACAGACGCAGATTCGGATTCGGAAATGCAGAACGTGAACCTTCAATGATCAAACCCGAGACGTTATTCTTCAGCATACTCTCCAGATAAACCGCTTCATCGTTCAGACGGTTCTTGGTAACTGCCACATCGATACGATATCCCTTTTCACTCAGGGAAGCTTCTATGCCGTCATACACCTCCGGGAAGAGATATTCCGAATAATAGCTAAGCAGCAGTCCTACTCTCGGCCGGTCATCATCTATCGTCTGTCCTTCATAAGACACATATGTTCCACTCCCCCTCACCCGGGTAATCAGCCCTTCTTCTTCCAGCTGCTGCAAAGCCGTTCTTACTGTCTGCCTTGAATACCCGAACTTCTTCTGCAGGCTCGGCTCTGATGGAAATTTATCCATATTCCTGATCACACCACTGGTGATCAGTGTATGTGCCCAGTTATATAATTTTTGATATTTCAGACCTTCCTGATTCGTATTCTTCATAAATGCTCCATATACCAATTACGGGCAAAAACATCAAAGAATGCCTTTGCCCGTAATGAATAAATAATTTTATTATTTGATAACTGTAAGTGATTCACGGTCTGCGAATACTGCTACGAAGATCAGGAATACAACTCCCTGGATCAGCTGCATCATCTGTGTTGAGAATCCCATCATTGTCAATCCACTGTTCAGTACGACGTAAAGAAGAGATCCAACAACGATATTTTCAAATCTTACCTTGGCTCCACCGGAAATAGGCATACCACCTAATACCAGAGCGATCAGAATCTGTGTCTCTAACTGGTTACCACCGGAAGATGTAACAGATCCGACCTTGATAACGTTGATAAATGCCGCAAATCCTGTCAGTGCACCTGCCAGTACATACATGAGGAATTTCATTCTGTCTGTACGGATTCCTGAGAACATTGCTGCTTTTTCACCGGCTCCGATCGCTTTTAAATATGTTCCGAATTTTGTATAACGGAATGCGATAAATCCAATAACCAGAACAACTACTGTACAAGCCACTTTGAATCCTGTACTGTCATAATTGATCAATGTTGCAGAACCGGAAACAGGTGCATTCGTTGTCATATATTTGATAAATCCACGGAATAAGAACATGGTACAAATTGTAACAATGAATGATTTGATCTTACGGTATACATAGAAGAATCCGTTGATCGCACCGATGATCGCACCTGATGCAATACCACCAAGAATTGCAATTGCAATTCCATGTTTTGAAAGAATACATACAACGATTGAAGCAATTCCAAGGATAGATCCCTGAGAAAAGTCCAGGCCGCCCATTGTCATAATGAAGAACACGCCCATAGCTGCAATCATTGTAACATATACCTGCGAAAATGCCAGTGACATATTTCCCATCATACGGAAATCTGTCAGGACATTGAACAGCAGGAAAATAACAACCAATCCTACGATTGGCAGGAGCGCACGAACCATCGCCATCTTAGACGCTTTCTTAAGCTGCTGCTCCTTATCGTTTGTTTTTGCACTTACTTGACTTCCCATAGTTGCCTCCTTATACCATCATCGAAATCAGACCATTTTCATCCAGGTTCTGATTACGTTCAAGTTCTCCACTGATTTTTCCATCTTTCATAATAATGATACGATCACTCATACCAATCAGCTCCATCAACTCTTCTGAGATCATGATGATGGATTTACCGTTCTTTCTCATCTGGTTCATCAACTGATAGATGTCCTGTTTTACCTTAATATCGATTCCTCGGGTAGGACTGTCCAGAACAACGATATCAGAATCTTTTCCGATCCATCTTGCAAGAACAACTTTCTGTTTGTTACCACCGGACAGATTTGAAACGAACTGGTTTACATCATTCATCTTTACAGACATCTGTTTTGCATATTTATCGGCAAACTCTCTACGTTTCTTATCGCTTAATATATGTGCTTTATTAGCAAGTTCATCTAATGATGGTAAGCAGATATTGTCACCGATACTCTGATTCAGCACAACCGACTCATTGTCACGGTCTTTGGATGTATAAGCAATGCTGTGCTTAATTGCTGTAGGAATATCGTTGATGTGTGTTCCGTCAGCCAGAACAACTTCACCTTCTCTGTCATAAGATGCACCGAAGATTGCTTTACCGATCTCATGCATACCTGATTCTGACAGACCACCGAATCCAAGGATCTCTCCTTTGTGTAAATCAAAGCTGATATCTTCGATCAGTCCTGGAACTGTAACATTCTTTACGGATAATACAACTTCATCTGATACTTTTTCACCATAGTCTGAACGATAGTAATCACCTGTTACCTCACGTCCAACCATCAGCTTCTTCAGATCATCTTCGTTCACATCTGCACTCTTAACCGTATCGATATATACACCATCCCGGAGGATTGTGATTGTATCGGATTTGTCAAGAATTTCCGGAAGGTCATGGGAAATAAAGATAACCGTATTTCCATTATCACGGACACGATTCATCTGTTTGTACAGTTCTTCACGTCCTTCCTGCGAAAGAGCAGTTGTCGTCTCATCGACAACGACGATCTTAGGATTAAAATATGTAGCTTTTACGATCTCAACCAGTTTACGGTCTTCGAAATTATAATCATCAATCATATCTCCTGCTTTGATCTTATCAAATCCATAGGATTGTAAAAGCTCATTTGCTTTTTTGTTCATTGCTGCGGTATTCTTGATCCCCAGATGAACGAACTGATCTTCATGTCCAAGGAAGATATTCTCTGCTACCGTCAGTCCGGAAAGAGTTCCAAGTTCCTGTACGATGATAGAAATACCTTCTTCATTTGCTTCTACCTGGTTCTTCGGATGAACTTCTTTTCCATCCAGAATGAACTGTCCACTTTCCAGTGTATAGATTCCTGTCAACATATTTGTCATTGTTGATTTACCGGATCCATTTTCACCGATCAGTGCGTGAACCTCACCTTTATTGATATTAAACGACACATCTTTCAACGCCTTCGTGATACCGAAGTTTTTAGAAACATGTTTTACCTGTAATCTCACTTCACTCATTGCTGTCTTCCTCCTTCTATTACTTGACAATCTCGCCTTTTGTAACCTTTGTTGTCAGAGTAACGATAATCAGCAGTGCAAATCCTGTAATAACGTCCTGGATCGCTGTAGGAGCACCAAGTGCGATGAAACCGAAGAAAATAATATTGATTACGAATTCACCGATGATAATAGCCTGCAGCGGCATACCATATTTCTTAAATGCCAGACCGAAGAAGCATCCCATTGTCGGTACGAAGTTTCGGCTCATAGATGCCATACCGGTAACCGCTACCATTGAAGAACCATAACTGATTGTCAGAATTGCCATTACTCCAAGGAACGCACCACTTAAGATGAATGCAAGTACCTTGTATTTATTAACATTAATACCCATGTTCTTAGCAACGAACTCGTCACTTCCGATCGCATAAGTATAAGTTCCGATTTTAGTGTAGTTTAAGAATATGTAAGCAACAACGCATGCTACCAATGCAAGGATGATATCCCATGGCATACGTCCGAATGCTCTTAAGTGTGCCGGAAGTGTCTGTTCTACACCACCTGCCATGTAGTTTGCCAGCGACTCATAGATAAGTGCCAGACCTGTTGTAACGATCATAGATGGAATTCTTAATTTCACATAGAAAATTCCGTTTAATAAACCAACAATTGTACCTGTAAGAATACCTCCGACGATCAGTCCGAAATATCCTAAGTTGAATCTTGTTGCCAATACGCATCCAACGATTGCGGAAAGCATGATGTTTGCACCAATAGAGAAATCGAACATTCCCATTACCATTACGAAATAGAAACCAACCGCACCAACAGTGGCAATCAGACTGGCCTGAAAGTAATTGAGCATATTGGAAAATGAGCCGAAGTTATGTGGTGTCAATATTTTAAAGATTGCCCAGGAAACAATCACAAGACCGATCAGGATTACATACCCCATTGTCTTTCCTGAGAGTTTTTTAGTAGTGCCCATATTATCTACCTCTTCTTATTATCTTTTTAAAAGAGAAGGTGGCATCGCCTTTCTTGCGACGTCACCCTCCCCAAATTATTTTCTGTTATCTTGTGTCCGTCTTATTTAGCGGCACGGCTCTCTGCATCAGCGATAGATACGCTTGCTGCAGTAGCTTTCAGCTCTTTCAGACTTTCTTTAGACATAGCTACTAATTCATCGTCTGTGTATGGAAGCTGATCTACGAAATATTTCTCATATGCTGCATAGTCTTCTGCTGATGATACATACAAGTATGGGAATGGAACATCTTCGAATTTACCAGCAAAGTCTTTGTAGTTACCTTTTACTGCATTGTAAACCATCATGAATGCGATCAGTGGGTCACAGAAATGTCCACCTGATTCACCTGCCATTGAACCATTCTCAAGTCTTTCTCCAAGGTCTGGAAGGAAGTCTGTAGAAACGATATCGATGTCCTGAGTCTTTCCTGCTCGTTCAACTGCTGCGATTGCTCCCTGAAGTGGATCTCCACCACCACCAGCTGGGATCAATGCATCAAGCTTAGGATCTGCTGCCATTAAAGCTTCAGCGGCTTTTGATCCACCTTCTGAAGTTGTACCAGCGTACTGTGGCTCAGAAAGTTTTGCTTTGTCGTCTGGGTTTTCTTTATTCCATTTTTCAACTCCGGCTTTGTAACCTTCCCATCTTCCGAGCCATGTAGCATCTCCCTGCTCCCAGCCGATCAGACCGATGTTACGATCACCTTTGTCAAGAAGAATCTTAACAAGTTCTTCACCGTTTGCAGGTTCATCTTCATGAACTGCTCCGATGTAGTAAGCGGAATCTTTTGCTGCTTTGTAGATATCTGCACTGTTTTCTTTGCTGATTACACGGAAGAACTGTGCAAGATATACTTTATTATCATTACATGTCTTGATTGCTGATGTCATCTCTGTATCAGATGAGTTACAGATGATGATTCCCTGGCATCCTGCTGCTGCTAACTGCTCTACAGAAGCTGTAACTTTCTCAGATACATGTCCCTGGTCAACATACTGTACTTCTACATCCAGTGCTTTAGCTGCTGCATCCAGCATCTTCTTACACTGTGATCCAAGAACGTCTGTTGAAGACCAGATAGAAACTCCGATTTTAACCTTTCCTGATTTACTGCTCTTGCTGCTCTTGTCATCAGAACTTCCACCGTTTCCGCATGCAGCAAGTCCGACTACCATTGTTGCTGCCAAAAGAGCTGCTGTTACTTTTTTGAGAACTCTCTTCATAATGTTTCCTCCGTTTTCTGTATTTATTTGATGATTAGATTATATACTTAACTGGTATCGTTTTGCAATAAAATACAACCATTTTCTTCAACAAAGTTGTACTGTCTCGTGGCACTTTTTATGACGTTTTCATATGTCAAAACCGTTTTTTGTGCGTTTTGACAGTCTTGGTTTCAATAATTATGAACAAAGAATGAATTTTTTGTGCATTTTTCTTCATTTCTTTCATACTTTCTTTATAGTACAATACAACTTTTATTTTGCACTTACTTGTATTATTTTTACAAAGCAGCAACCTAAGTTGTATTTAATCTTATAAATAGCAAACAGGCTGATACCAGATCGATACAGCCCCATGGGTATATCCCATCAGATCCACACCATCTATCTCTACTGCTTTCTTCATCTCTGTAATATGTTCTTTCAGATATGCAATACGGTAATCGTCATCACAAGTATGATCTTTTTTCAAGATATCAACTGCTCCTAAACCATTTTCTACTATAAATAATGGTACTTCATAATGTTCATATAATGTAACCAGCGCATAACGCACTCCTACCGGGTCAATCTGCCAGCCCAGTCTTTTCCTCCATCCATACCAAAAGCTTATATTTACAATGCATAATTGCTATTTTACGCATACTTTTCATTGTGTTATTCTACAAATGGTTAAAAAATTAACACGTAAGAAATTATTTTTAAGAAAGAGGTATGAATATGGAAGACACAAAAACATGTCTTGAGAAACAGCCGTTATCCCAGGAAATGCTTGAAAAGATGAATGCCTACTGGCGTGCTGCCAACTATCTGTCAGCCGGTCAGTTATACCTTCTTGACAATCCATTATTAAAAGAACCACTTACAATGGATCAGATCAAGAAGAAAATCGTTGGGCACTGGGGAACTGTCCCAGGACAGAACTTTATCTATGTACACTGCAACCGTGAGATCAAACGTTATGATCTGGATATGATCTTATTATCAGGTCCTGGACATGGCGGAAACTTCTTAATTGCCAATACATATCTGGAAGGTTCTTACAGCGAAGTATATCCGAACATCAGCCAGGATGAAGAAGGTATGAAGAAGATGTTCAAGCAGTTCTCATTCCCATGTGGAGTTCCGAGTCACTGTGCACCAGAGACACCTGGATCTATCAACGAAGGTGGAGAGCTTGGATATTCTATCGCACATGCATTCGGTGCTGTATTCGACAACCCGGATCTGATCGCAACAGTTGTTGTCGGTGATGGTGAAGCTGAGACCGGACCGTTAGCTACTTCATGGCAGTCTAACAAATTCCTGAACCCGGTTACAGACGGTGCTGTACTTCCAATTCTTCATTTAAATGGATATAAGATCAGTAACCCTACAATCTTCTCACGTATTTCACATGAGGAAGTGGAAAACTTCTTCAAAGGATGCGGTTGGAAACCTTACTTCGTAGAAGGCGATGATCCGATGACCATGCACAAGAAGATGGCAGAGACAATGGATACTGTTATCGAAGAGATCAAGGCAATCCAGAAAAATGCACGTGAGAACAACGATCCGGAACGTCCGATGTGGCCAATGATCGTTCTGCGTACACCAAAGGGATGGACTGGACCAAAGGTTGTAGATGAACAGCAGATTGAAGGATCTTTCCGTGCACATCAGGTACCACTTACAATGGAAAGTCCAGAACATCTGGAACTCTTAAAAGAGTGGCTGGAAAGCTATCATCCGGAAGAACTCTTCGATGAAAACGGACACCTGATCCCAGAACTTGCGGAACTTGCACCTAAGGGAGATGCCCGTCTCGGAGCTAACCCACATGCAAATGGTGGATTATTATTAAAAGACTTAAGACTTCCTGATTTCCGTTCTTATGGAATCGAAGTTGAACCAGGTAAGACAAAGGCTCAGGATATGATCGAACTTGGCGGATATATCCGTGACATCTTCGAATTAAACGAAGAGAACAAGAACTTCCGTATCTTCGGACCTGACGAAAGTATGTCTAACCGTTTATACAAAGTATTTGAAACACAGAACCGTGACTGGAATGCCGGACTTCTTGACACAGACGATTGTCTTGCAAGAAACGGACGTATCATGGATGGTATGTTAAGTGAGCATATGTGTGAAGGATGGCTGGAAGGTTATCTGTTAACAGGACGTCACGGATTCTTCGCAAGTTACGAAGCATTCATCCGTATCGTTGACTCTATGGCAGCTCAGCATGCAAAATGGTTAAAAGTATGTAACCAGCTTTCATGGAGACAGCCAATTGCTTCTCTTAACTTCATCCTGACATCAAATGTATGGCAGCAGGATCACAACGGATTTACACATCAGGACCCAGGATTCCTGGATCACATCGCTAATAAAAAAGCAGATGTTGTCCGCATGTATCTCCCACCGGATGCTAACTGCTTACTCTCTTGCTTCGATCACTGTATCAAGAGCAAGAACTATGTCAACGCTATCGTAGCTTCAAAACACCCAAGCTGCCAGTGGTTATCTATGGAACAGGCTGTTAAGCACTGTACACAGGGTATCGGTATCTGGGATTGGGCAAGTAACGACTGTGGTGAAGAACCAGATGTTGTTATGGCTTGCTGCGGTGACACACCAACTCTTGAAACAATGGCTGCTGTTACAATTCTTCGTGATGAAATGCCAGAACTCAAGATTCGTGTTGTTAACGTTGTTGACCTGTTCAAGATGGAATCAGATCATAAACATCCACACGGATTAAGTGATGCAGAATATGATGCAATCTTTACAAAAGATAAACCGATCATCTTCGCATTCCACGGATATCCGACACTGATCCATGAACTTACATACGAACGTAACAACCACAATATTTCTGTTCATGGATATCAGGAAGAAGGAACGATCACTACACCATTCGATATGCGTGTACAGAACCAGATCGACCGTTTCAACCTGGTAAAAGATGCAATCATGCACTTGCCACAGCTTGGCAACAAGGGATCCTTCCTGATCCAGAAGATGAACGACAAGCTGGTAGAGCACAAACAGTACATTGCCGAATACGGACAGGATCTTGAAGAAATCCGTAACTGGGAATGGCACAAATAAAAATTCCTACTAATTAGTTTGTTTTAATAAAAAGCCCGGAAGCTTACCATATTTTACTCCAATTCGATACCTTTTATCTTTGTCAGATCGTTATGATCATCCGAATTTGTGTAAGCTTCCGGGTTTTTATTATATTTCTCATTTCTTATAATTGGCAGATTAATTGCCCTTCTCTTTCAGGAATTTCTGGAACTCCTTTGCTGCGATACTCTGCGGATATTCCATATCGTAAATCAATACGATATTACGTTCCGGCAGTTTTTCTTTTACCTTGATTTCAAATACCTGTCCGGACTTAAGTTCCGCATCCGCAAATTCCGCCGGGATGAATCCCAGTCCCAGATTATGTCTTACTGCCGGAAGTATCATATCCGTCGTCGCAAGCTCCATATCCGGCATAAATGTCAGACCATTCTTTTCAAAATATTCATTTAAAAAGCGGCGCGTGATCGTCTCTGCCGTCAGACTGATCCATGGATACGACACCAGTTCCTTAAGCGATAACTCCTCTTTCCCCGCTTTCAATTCTTCAAATCGCTTTCCGGCGATCAGTATATCCCTGTATTTTCTCAATATCTTCATCCGAAGCGGCTTTGCCACCTGAAGGTTAGCCGATACAAAAGCGAGATCCACCTTTCCTTCTTTTACTGCATTGACAGATTCTGTCGTACTGTTATTCAGGATCTTGAATCTTACATTCGGATAAAGACTGTTGAATTCTTCCATCGCCTGAAACAGATAACAGTGAAGAGCAGTCTCCGTCGCACTGATATAGATCGTACCATTTTCCAGGGAAATAAGATTGCTAAGGTCATTCTCCCCTTTGAAAAACTGGGCGCATCCGGCCGCCACGTAACCATAGAATGTCCGTCCCTCCGGTGTCAGCTTCATACCGGTTTTACTTCTGGTAAATAACCGGCATCCCAGTTCACCTTCCAGCTTATGAATGGTACGTGTGACTGCCGGCTGGCTGGTCTTCAGTGCCGTCGCTGCCTTGGTAAGATTCTCATACTTTGCTACGTAATAAAATATTTTGTAATATTCGAAATTAGAATTCATCTTCTGTCTGCTCCCTTCTGCTGCCTGTGTGATCGTAAACTATAACACAAAAACTGTATGATGTTTTTAATCCCACACTTGCATACAATTATCAAATATGCTATATTAAAAATAATAAGAGGGAAACCGCAAGCGGCTACCCGGTATAAGTTAAAACTATTTATTTCAACAGTCCGTCAACTATTCCCAGTAGTTGGCGGCTATTTTTATTTACTCTTGAAAATCTTATAACAAAGACTTAGCCGCCCGGCTTTAGTTTCCCTATCAGTATATTATCATGTATGTGACAGTCAATCAACTTTTTCTTACGATTATTTAGAACTTCTCCATCTCCCCGCCGGCTTTTGAAAATTTTTTGATCAGATTATTTACCTTTAAGATTTCTTTCATGCTTTCCTTTCACCTTTCTGATTGTATGCCACTCAATCACTTTTACACCAATCCCCTGCAGCAGCACCACCAGAACAAATGGATATACCTGCGATACCGGATCTGTAAACACCCAAGCTTACACCCTCCATTTCATTCATCAACTCTTCCTCATTCGATACACACAAAAAAATAAAGCCTTCCAGTGCATTCGCATTCAGCACAGGAAGACTTTATTTATTTTTATTCAGGTCCGGCTATCCAACATGATAAACGAAACACCAACTATCCTTTTACAGCTCCTGCTGCAACACCCTTGATGATGTGTTTCTGGCATGCCAGATAGAAGATGACTACCGGAATTACCGCCAGGATCAGCGCTGCCATAACCGCACCCATATCTACACGTCCGTAACTTCCCTTCATATACTGGATCGCAATTGAGATTGTCTTATACTTATTCAGATCCAGTACCAGGTATGGAAGCAGGAAGTCGTTCCAGATCCACATCGTCTCCAGGATTCCTACGGAAATGTATGTCGGCTTCATGATCGGAAGTACAACGGAGAAAAAGGTTCGAAGTGGTGTACATCCGTCGATCATTGCTGCTTCCTCAATTTCCAGTGGAATGGATTTTACAAATCCGCAGAACATGAATACTGCAAGACCTGCACCAAATCCGAGGTAAATGATGATGATTCCCCAAGGTGTACGAAGCCCTGTACGGTCAGCTACCAGCGATAAGGTGAACATAACCATCTGGAACGGAACAACCATGGAAAATACACAGAGTAAATATAACAGTTTTGTAAACTTACTGTTTACTCTTGTAATATACCATGCACACATAGAAGTACATACAAGGATCACAAGTACGGAACCAACTGTGATAAATACAGTCCAGCCGACTGCACTCAGCAGTTCATATTTGTCAATTGCGGACAGGAAGTTATCGATTCCTACCCATGTCTGCTTTGTCGGAAGTTTGAATGGTTCTTTGTTGATAAATACTTTATTTTTAAATGAGTTGATCAGCACGATCAGGATCGGCATAATATATACAACGCCGATGATCGCAAATGCACCTGTTCCAAACCAGCTTAATTTACTTGTCTTTTTCTTCATTACTGCTGTACCTCCTTAGAACGTGTTGCACGTAACTGGATCATACCGATCACAACTACGATTGCAAAGAAGATGACTGCCTTCGCCTGTCCGACTCCTTCCCATCCGGTACGTCCATAGAACGTATTGAAGATGTTCAGTGCCATCATCTCAGACATCTTAGACGGTTCACCGGCTGTCAGGGACAGGTTCTGATCGAATAACTTGAATCCGTTTGTAATTGACAGGAACATACAGATCGTGATCGATGGCATCATCATCGGGATTGTTACCTTGAATAATGTCTGGATCTTATTTGCTCCGTCAATCTCTGCTGCTTCAATGACATCACCAGGAATGGACTGAAGACCTGCAATATAGATGATCATCATATAACCGATCTGCTGCCAGCTGACCAGAATGATCAGTCCCCAGAAGCCATACCACTCATTCAGAGCAAGTGCGGTACCATATCTGGAAAGAACTCCGTTAAAGATCAGCTGCCAGATATATCCAAGTACGATACCACCGATCAGGTTCGGCATGAAGAAGACCGTACGGAAGACATTTGTTCCGTGCATTTCTTTTGTCAGTGCCATTGCAAGTGCAAATGCTATGATGTTAATGATCAGAAGAGATGCAATTGCGAACAGTACGGTATACCAGAATGAATGACGGAATGCCGTATCTTTCAGTGCTTCTATGTAATTTGAAAATCCTACGAATTTCGCGTCTGTTACGGTTGTAAATTTACAAAATGAAAGCCAGATTCCCATAATAAAAGGAACGATAAAGCCAAGAATAAATGCAAAAAACGTTGGAAGCACGAAAATCGGCATATAACGTTTGATGGATTTTTCCATAATAAATTCCTCCTTCCATGCAGAGAATCTCCGCTTCATTTCCCTGCACTTTTTCATAAAAGCGGCGGGTGTTTCTTGCAACCGCCCGCCACTACTCACTTCATATAACTATTTTGATTGTTACATTTTTATTTTTATTTTGCTGCTGCAGCTTCTTTTGCCCATCCGTCAACGAATGCTGTTGTAACTTTTGCCCAGTTTGCATCTGTCGGATCTGCTGCGTAACTTGTCAGTGCAGAACCCACTCCGTTCTTCCACTCTTCTGATGGCATTGTTGAGAAGTTCCAAGATACAGGAGTCTTTCCGTCTTCTGTATATTTGTTTGCTTCGTTAACAAGTACGTTGTCTGATTTCAGGTTCTTCTTAAATGGAATTGTGAATCCCATGTCTTTGCACATTGCCTTTACACCATCATCAGATGTTACACACCAGTTCATGAAATCAAGTGTTGCCTGAATGTCGTCTTCAGATGCTTTGGAGTTTACACACCAGTAGTTCTCTGTACCTGTACAGATTCCCTGATCTTCTTCGCCTTCTACACCGATGTAGATTGGAAGGATTCCAAGATTGTCATCTCCGACGTCTTTGATGTTGTTATATTCCCATGTACCATTCTGGTAGAAGACTGCATCACCTGTTACGAAATCTGCTGTTGCATCGTCAGCTGTCTTTGTAGAAAGTTCTGTTGGTTTGCAAGTAGCGTTGTTGATGTAGAGATCCCAGATCTGACGGTAGTTATCAAGGTATGTTCCTTTGATAGCATCTGTGTTATCGATTCCTTCATCTTTGTATTCATAGTAGATTGGAAGGTTTGCCAGATGAGTTTTGAATCTCCAGTCAGATGATCCGTCCATACCAGCGGATGTAAATGCTGAGAATCCAAGTTTGTCCTTATTTGCTGTGATATCTTCTACAACTTTCTTGAAGCTGTCAAAGTTAGTGATATCATCAGCTGAGTATCCTGCTTTCTTTAACAGTTTTTTGTTGTAAATGATTCCGTAGCTTTCTATTACGTATGCGATTCCTGACATCTTGTCGCCGTCCATCAGTGCGAAATCATCACTTGTCAGCTGTTTTGCAACATCAGAATCTTTCAGATCGTAGCAGTAATCTTTCCAGCTTGCAAGTCCAACCGGTCCGTTTACCTGGAACAGTGTCGGAGCATTGCTCTTAGCCATCTCAGATTTTAATGTCTTTTCGTATTCTCCGGATGCTGCTGTAAGTACTGTTACATCCACTCCTGTTTCTTTTGTATACTCTTTTGCCAGATCCTGCCACTGCTCATCCTGTTCTGGTTTGAAGTTTAAGTAGTATACTTTTCCTTTTGCGTCTTTCTTGTCTGACTTGCTGTCAGAAGAGCTTCCACATCCTGCAACCATTCCTGTTGCCATGGCTGCTACCAGCATTGCTGATACAACTTTACGCATTTTCATAATTCATTTCCCTCGCCTTTCTTTTTTGAAACCTTCGTTTCTCTTGTTGTCATTATATTAACAGAAATGCGCTCAAACCCTGTATCAATAAAACAACCTGATATACAAAAAAACATATCTATTGTTCTTCTTCAAACTGCCGGATGCTTTCGTCTTCTGCCTGCGTGAATTCCTGCTCCGTTATCTTTCCCTGTGCCAGTTCCGCCAGACATTCTCCCAGTACATCCTCCTGTAGCAGTGAATTCCACTTCACCTGATAATTCGGTACAATCTGTGGATTTCCCGTATAAGCCTTCAGATAATCATCCAACAGCGTTCCTTCCTGTCTTGTCCTGCTGTTCAGCAATTCTTCTTTCTGTTCTTTATTCAATTTCGTTCTGAATTTGAGGAACTCAACTGCTCCTTTTTTCACCTTTTCACTATAAGTTGATACAACTGCCCAGCCGAATGTCTCTGGTGAGCCTATCAGTTTATTTTCAGGAAATGTAGAAAAACATACTTTTTTCTGCATTTCCTCCGGAATCTGATCAATCATCCAGTAACCATTGGGTATCATCGCTGCATTTCCTGCCACGAAATTATCATAAGCTACGTCAAAATCATTATGTAATGCATCCTGGGTCGTATATTGGAATAATTTTTTTAATGTACCGGCTATCTCCAGCCCCGGCTCATTCTGATAGGTGTCCGGATATAATTGCTTCATGAATGCCGCACCTTCTTCACTTCCTGCTACTTCTGCCGTTGCAAGCAGCATTGGGGCCCATGCCGTCCCTTCCGTATGCAGGGCAAGCGGCGTGATCCCTGCTGCTTTTAGTTTCTCACAGCATTTCCAGAATTCTTCCCATGTCTCAGGAAATCTGCTGATTCCTGCCCGTTCAAATAACTCCCGGTTCCAGAAAACCCCTGAGCAGGCGAATGCCGCCGTGCTGATCGGACCCAGATAAATTTTTCCATCCTCTTCCCGGACCGATTCCATTACTGACGGTTCGATCATATCTTTCCATTCCTGATCTTCGTTAATGTACGGCGTGAGATCCTCGATCCTGCCTTTCTTGATCATCATCTGATAGAAAGACGGAAGCATGCGCAGATCAGTGATAATAGCCGGTAATTCATCTGTCACATTCATACGTTTCAGATTCTTCCGGTATTCTTCCTCTGTCTCCATCACCCAGTCCACATCTATATGATACTTTCCTTTGTATGCCCTGTTGAACCGCTCCACCACTTCCTCTTCATTCTTATTGCCGGTACTGGAATCTACGGTAAGGATCATCGGGATCTCTACTACTTTATTCTTTTTTCTGGTCCGTGTATTCTCTTTTCCCACACAGCCGGTCAGTGCTGTCAGCATGGCGATCACCATCACTGCTGCCATAATCCGTCTACTGTTCACTGTTTTCTTTCCCGTCATCCGGGATCTGGATAACACAGACGGTTCCATTTGTATCAGATTCATAGAAAAATCTCACATCCTCCCCATACTTTAACCGCAGTCGCGTAATAATATTTATCACACCATAACCATGTTTTTTGTCTTCAAAACTGTCTTTCATTTTTGACACCGGTATCTCTGACAGTCCGTTTAACTTCTCCGCCACCTGCTCTTCCATCGGAGTTCCGTTATTATAGACACTGAATGTAAGCTGTCCAGCCTGTTCAGTGACACTGATCCTTATCAGACCGCCTTCGAAGATATCACAAAATCCATATTTGACTGCATTTTCCACAATTGGCTGTAAGATCAGCTTTAATATCCACCTTGTTTTCAGTTCTTCTCCACATTCGATCTCATAGTGGAACAGATTCTCATTGCGGATCTGCTGGATCTCCATATAACTTTTTACATTTTCCAGCTCGTCTTCTACTGTCACAATCTCACGGCCTTTGCTCAGTGACAGACGCAGATACTTTGACAGTGCCTGTATCATCTTCATCGTCTTCTCTTCTCCATTGATCCGCGCCAGCATATAGATGGTATCCAGCGTATTATAGAGAAAATGTGGATTGATCTGGCTGATCAGCGTATTCATCTCACTGACTCTTAGTTCTTTTTGCTGATTCTTGATCTCATTCTGGAACTCTTCGATATTCTTCAACATCTCGTTATAGGCATGCCCGATCTTATCCAGTTCCGTGTCCGTATGGATCTGAATGATATGTGTAAAATCATTTCCATCAAAACTTGTCATGGCATCACTGATCTGTCTGATCGGCCGGGTAAATGTCTTTGATGCATAAAGACTTAAGACAAACGCCAGTACCGCGATCACCGCATAGATAGTGAGTAATACGATCAATATCTGAGTCAGTCCCTGATTCAATATCGCATCCGGAACCAGTGTAAAGATCACCATCCCTGTCTCTTCCTGCCGGTATGCCTGTAAAATCCCGCCTTCTATCTTTTTTCCCCGCACGATCACACCGGATTTTTTCGTTCTGGTCAGTTCCGTAATTTTCTTCATTGTCCTTTTTTCGATACTGAGATCTTCCGGTTCCTGCCGGATGCAAGTCTTTCCTTCCGGACTTATGATTCCCACTGCAACATCTTTTGCAATCTTCCTGTCTTTATCCATAACACTTTCCAGAAACTGTTGATTCATCTTCAGATACACGATTCCAGGTTCATGTGCGTAATCCATACTGTTCACATATCTTCCGATAAACAAAGCTTCGTCCCCCGTACCAAACAGGTAATCCCGGGTCCATATCCACTGCGTCTTCGCATACTCATCCCCCATTTTCTCACGCAGACCGCTGCTTTGAAAATCCGAATAACCAAGCTGGGAATAGGATTTTTCGTAAACATTTCTTTTATTATCAATGTAGCAGTAATCAGCGACATGATTCAGATCTATATATGCAAAATATTTGCTCAGTGCATTCTTCTCTACTTCCTGCAGTTCTTTATTCTTCAGACTCTTCTGCACATCATTTTCCAGGATAATCTCTGCTGTCACGGCATCCGTCTTCCGGTAGAGATTATCCAGGGCTATCCCCATCTTCTCATTCATGAATTCATACTTATCCACAATCACATCTGTCATATTCCGTCTGACATAAGTCCATACACAGATGCTGGAAAGAACCAGTGCCAGTATCAGAAGCGTACACATATACTTCAGATACTTTTTCTGGATTCCTGACATTTTACTTTTTTTCATACTTCATATTCCCTTTTGTAATCTCTCGGAAGCTGTCCTGTATATTCTTTAAACAAATGTGAAAAATAGGATGGATTACTGATTCCGACCTGCTCGCAGATATTACCGATGCTGGTTCTTCCGTCTTCCAGCAGTCTCTTTGCCAGCTCCATTCTACGCTGCAACAGATATTGTTTGAATGTCATATGAAAGGTATTCTTGAATACCCGTCCAAAATATACCGGATTCAGATATACATGTGTCGCCACTGATACAATCGAAAGATCTTCATTATCCAGATGTTCATCTATATATGCCACAGCCGCTGCAATATATTCTTTTGATCCCTTATTCTCTTTCTTCTCTACATTTTTCAGTCTTTTTTCAATAGCAGTTCCCAGAATCTTGTAACAGACATCCACCGCTTTTGCCGCCTTTAAGTTTCTCATATTCGAATAATAATTTTCAAATTGCTGATTCAGTGATTCGTCCATCCCGTAACTGTCTTTTAACATGAATTCTGTCTTTACCATGATCTTGTGCATATACTGGCATTGCAGTTCTTCTCTGTGTGGCAGTTGGTAAATAAAATGTACAAATGCCTGCTTTAACTGTACAGCGTCGTTCTTCCGCACGCTGTTGACCACCATCATCTCTGCCTCCGCCGGATATGGGCTTTCCTCTTTTTCTTCAACAGTCTCCGGGATTGTAAATACTCCCGCTCCGGATGCATTTGTAACAGCGAACAATCTCTGCGCTTCTTCGAAACTTCTTCTGATTCCGCGGATCCCTTTATATGGTTTGGATATTGCTGCAATAACCGGGCTGTTCTCTTCTTTTTTTACCTCTTCCAGTAGTTCTTTCAGCTCATGTACCGCTGTGTTCTCCTGCGTCTTTATAATAAATGTACGATGTCCTTCTTCACTTTCGAATTTCCAGTATGTGAATCTCTCTGCGATCTTTTCTTCAATCATTCTGACCATGGAAAATCTCGAGGCTTCATATTCCAGTTCATTGGTAATCTTATAGGCCAGATCAAGATCTGCATATACTGTAATAAACCGGTCTCCTTCCTTCATGACATCCTGCAGCGTATGGAAGACTTCATCTACTTTTTCTTCCGGCAGCCGGTTCTGGACATATTTTTGCACGACAACCTGCAAAAATCCATCTCCGTCCTTTTTCAGAAGTCTCTCCCAGCGGTCATACTTTTCCTCATTTCGGATCTGATCTTCACAGATTTTACCGACATCTGTCATCGTCGCCTGTAATTTTTCATCTTCAATCGGCTTCAGAAGATATGCGAATGCCCCCAGATCACATGCCTTCTTCGCATATTCAAAATCCCTGTATGCACTTAATACCACGAACTGACATTCCGGGTTTTCTTTCTTGATTTCTTCCATTACCATAAGTCCGGAAATCTGTTTCATCCTGATGTCTGTCAGCACTACGTGTGGTTTTTTTTCGCGTATTACCTTTAACGCCTGCTCGCCGCTCTGCGCAAAACCAACCACCTCATATCCCATACCGTTCCAGTCATACGTCTTCACCAGACCCTCCAGCAGGATCGGCTCATCATCTACGATCACCAGTTTTAACAACCCCATAGTACACCTCATACCTTTTATTAATACCATCTTAACATATTACAGTCTCATTCTATAATTTTTTATACTTTTTCTTTACCAAAAATCATATCTGTTATGCAAAAAATCATACTTTTTATATCAAAAATTATACTTTTATGAAAAATCAGAGGTTTTGACATATACAAAACAAAAAGAAAAACACAATATCCAAAACGTTTCCATTCCCTTCTCAGTGAATCCATCGTTTGAATATTGTGTTTTCTTTTTCTTTCCTGTTATGTTTATCTTGCGCAGACTTCTGTCGTTTTTCTGATCTTCTTGATCAGTTCATCTGTAAATGCGCCTTTTTTCATTCTCCACATCCAGTTACCGCCGAGTGTAGATGGCATATTAATTCTTGCCTTATTACCAAGTCCCAGATAATCCTGTACCGGAATGATGCACGTATCTGCCACACTTCTCATCGCCAGACTTATGAAATCCCAGTGTACTTCTTCATCCGGAGTGTATGGATTATTCAGATATTCCTTTGTCATCTCTTTATCTTCTTCGGAAAGTGTCTGATACCATCCCTGAAGGGTATCGTTATCGTGGGTTCCTGTATAGACTACACAGTTTTTATCATAATTATGTGGAAGATAATCACTGTCCTCTCCTGCCACAAATGCGAATTCCAGTACTTTCATTCCTGGATAACCACTGTCTTTTAACAATTGTCTCACCGTATCCGTCAGGAATCCCAGATCTTCCGCAATGATCGGAAGGTCACCTAATGTTTCCTTCATCTTAAGGAACAGATCCATGCCCGGTCCCGGCATCCATTCACCATTCTCTGCCGTCTCATCTCCATACGGGATTGCATAATATTCATCAAACCCACGGAAATGATCGATACGGATGATGTCATATAATTTAAAGCAGCAGGCCACCCGCTTCATCCACCAGTCATAGCCTGTCTTCTTATGGTAATCCCATGCATACAATGGATTTCCCCACAGCTGCCCGGTTGCCGAAAATGCATCCGGCGGACATCCCGCTACCGCAACCGGCAGATTCTCTTCATCTAACTGGAACAGCTTCGGATTCGCCCAGGTATCTGCACTGTCAAATGCTACATAGATCGGGATATCCCCGATAATCTCAATGCCTTGTTCATTGGCATATGTTTTCAGTCCGGCCCACTGTCCGGCGAACAAATACTGCAGAAATTCATAAAAATCAATCTCTGCACTTAATTGTTCCTGATATGCCGCAATTGCTTCCGGCTTACGCAGCCTGATGTCTTCCTCCCACTGATCCCAGCTTTTTCCGTCAAATGAATCTTTCACTGCCATATACAATGCATAATCCGCAAGCCATGCTTTTTCTTCTTCCAGATAAGTACGGTATGCCTTACTTTCCATCAATCCGTTCTTTTTGGCTCTTTTATATGCAAGCTTTAAGACTTTAAATCTTGCATTATATATTTTCTCATAATCGATTTCTTCTTCATTCTCTCCGAAATCTGCCTGGTCACACTCTTCTTTTGTCAGAAGTTCATCCTCGATCAGCGTCTCCAGATCGATAAAATACGGGTTTCCCGCAAATGTTGAAAAAGACTGATACGGTGAATCACCGTATCCTGTCTGTCCAAGCGGCAGGATCTGCCACAATTTCTGTCCTGCTTCTTTTAATATATCTACAAATTCATACGCTTCTTTTGAAAAACATCCGATTCCATATGCCCCCGGAAGTGCAGAGACCGGCATTAACATTCCACTCTTTCTCATTAACTTTCGTTCCTTCCTCGTTATGATACTTATAATTAAGTATAGCAGTGTTCTTTGGATGCTTCAAATAAAAAGTATACTCTGTATATAAGAAATCATAGATTATTCCACAGATGTCACTGTATAATCCTTGTCTTCTACTGTCTTCTTCAGCACATCATCTGCGATCTCTGCATTTAATGTCAGCTCTGCTGTTCCTGCCTCATGACTTACAACCGCTTCATCTACCTGTGGAAGTGCTTCCAGTGCTTTCTTTACGGCTGCCTCACAGTGTCCACACATCATTCCCTCAATATGCATTATTTTTTTCATTGTCTTGTCCTCCTTCTTGGATCTCTTTTTTTCTTTTTTTGCTTTTAATCTTTTATCTTTGGATGCGTCATACATCTTAAAAAGATTCAGTCTCAATGCGTTCGATACCACGCAGAAGCTTGATAAGCTCATGGCTGCCGCACCGAACATCGGATTTAATTTCCATCCGAACAGCGGATACCACACACCGGCCGCAAGCGGGATTCCGATAATATTATAGAAGAATGCCCAGAACAGGTTCTCGTGAATATTACGGAGTGTCGCACGGCTCATGCGGATTGCTGCCGGCACATCACTTAACCGGCTCTTCATCAGAACAACATCTGCCGCATCGATCGCAACATCCGTTCCGGCTCCGATCGCAATACCCATATCGGCTCTTGTAAGTGCCGGTGCATCATTGATACCATCCCCGACCATCGCAACTTTTCCTTTTTCTTTCAGCTTACGGATCACCTGCTCTTTTCCTTCCGGAAGTACGCCTGCAATCACTTCATCAACTCCGGCCTGCTGTCCGATGGCTTTTGCAGTACGTTCGTTATCTCCGGTCAGCATGACTACATGGATTCCCATGTTCTGTAATTCTTTGATCGCCTGCGGGCTGTCTTCTTTGATGACATCCGCCACTGCGATTACACCTAATAAACGGTCTTCATTTCTGAAGAATAATGGTGTCTTACCTGCTTCGGCAAGTTTCTCTGCTTTCTTCTGCATATCTCCATCAACGGATACCTTACTGCTGATAAATGTATGATTTCCTCCATATAATGTATGCTCATCCAGTATGGCTGTCAGACCGTTACCCGGAAGAGCCTGGAATCCGGTAACTTCTTCGATGTCGGCATTTTCCTCTTTTGCATTTTCAAGAATTGCTCTTGCCAGTGGATGTTCACTCTTATTCTCCAGTGCATACGCACATTTTAATAAGGTATCTTCTGTCACTCCCGCTGCCGGAATGATATCTGTCACTTTCGGTTCTCCACTTGTGATCGTACCGGTCTTATCCAGCGCAACAATTTGCATCTTTCCAGTCTCTTCCAGCGAAACTGCTGTCTTGAACATAATACCATTTCTGGCGCCCATTCCATTTCCGACCATAATTGCTACCGGTGTTGCAAGTCCGAGCGCACATGGACAGCTGATCACCAGCACCGCAATTCCTCTGGATAATGCAAAGCCAATACTCTGTCCTGCGATCAGCCATACAATAATTGTGATCACTGCAATCGTGATAACCGTTGGCACAAATACTCCGGATACACGGTCCGCAATCTTTGCGATCGGTGCTTTTGTTGCAGCCGCATCACTTACCATCTGGATGATCTGTGAAAGTGTCGTATCTTCGCCGACTCTGGTCGCACGGCACTTCAGATATCCGGACTGATTTACAGTTGCGGCCGATACCTTATCACCGACAGCCTTATCTACCGGAATACTTTCACCTGTAAGAGCAGATTCATTGACCGCACTGTTTCCTTCTATGACTTCTCCGTCAACCGGAATATTCTCTCCCGGCTTTACAACAAAGCAATCTCCCTTTTGTACCTGTTCAATCGATACCTGAACTTCTTTTCCAGCACGGATCACAACCGCTGTCTTTGGCGCAAGCTTCATCAATCCTTTTAATGCGTCGGTCGTCTTTCCTTTTGATCTTGCCTCCAGCATCTTTCCGACCGTGATCAGTGCAAGGATCATAGCTGCTGATTCAAAATAAAAATCATGCATATAAGACATTACTGCATCCATATCCCCATGCATCTGCGCATCTGTCATTGCAAACAGTGCATACGTACTGTATACAAAAGACGCTCCGGATCCAAGTGCCACCAGGGTATCCATATTCGGTGCTCTGTGGATCAGTCCTTTGAATCCACTGATGAAAAACTTCTGGTTGATCACCATGACTGCAATCGTCAGAAGCATCTGCAGCAACCCCATCATCACATGATTGTCTTTCATAAATCCCGGGACCGGCCAGCCCCACATCATATGTCCCATGGAAAAATACATCAGGACGATCAGAAATCCAAGTGATGCAATCAGACGCTTCTTTAATGCCGGTGTCGTTCTGTCTTTTAACATATCTTCTCCGGCAGATACTGATGATGACTGTGTCTTTGCCGCTCCTTCTCCTTTTTTCGATGCTCCGTATCCGGCATCTGTGACTGCCTTAATGATCTCCTGTTCACTTGCAGTTCCCTCTACTCCCATAGAGTTGGTAAGCAGACTTACCGAGCAGGATGTTACACCCGGCACTTTCGAAACTGCTTTTTCAACTCTTGCACTGCAGGCTGCACAGCTCATCCCGGTTACTATATATTGTTCCATTGTTGTCTGTTCCCTCCTGTCATTATTATTTTTCTTATTCCTTTATAGTAAACTCAGAAAATGCTTTCCGAGCAGACTATACATCTATAAACTTTACTTACCGCATCAGCTTCTGTAACACCTTTACCAGTTCATCAACCGTCTCATCTTTTCCGTCCCGGATGTCATCTGCCACACAGGTACGGATGTGATTCGCCAGCAATACTTTATTAAAGCTGTTCAGTGCCGCATTCACCGCTGATACCTGTACCAGAATCTCCGGACAATAAGCGTCCTTTTCCAGCATTCCTTTGATGCCGCGTACCTGACCCTCAATCCGGCTCAGACGATTCATCAGATCCTTGTATTCTTTATCCGAACGATGCTTGGACGAGTGACAACAGCATTCTTTTTCTGATTTGTTTTCCATATTATCTGTATTCTTGTCTTCCATAAGCATACTCCTTTCATATTCATACCCTTACGGGGTATATGTATTTTACCTCTTATTATCACATAAGTCAAGGAATATATGCGTTCTTGATATATGTTTTCATTTATTGGTAGTTCCAATACAATTTTTAAAAAATGTCTATTTTATTTGACTTTCAAAATTTATAAGGAATATAATTCTTGCTGAAGGAAATAATGATAGCAGAACTGGAGGTTATATTATGCTGGAAGAACAGGCTATGATAACATTCTTAAAAAAATTCGATGAACACCCTTTCCTGGTCAAAATTAATGGACACGAACATCTGATCGGCGAAGGCGCACCTACATTTACCGTAAATTTCAAAAAGGTCATCCCATTAAAGGATCTGGTCACCAGTACTTCTCTTGCACTTGGAGAAGCTTACATGGATGGTGATCTTGATATTGAGGGAAACCTTTATCAGGCACTTGATAACCTTCTTGGTCAGATGGGTAAATTTTCAACTGATGAACATCATTTGAAATCTATCATGTTCCCATCTTCATCAAAGAAAAACCAGAAAAAAGAAGTCAGCAGTCATTACGATATCGGAAATGACTTCTACAAACTCTGGCTCGATGAAACAATGAGTTATTCCTGCGGATATTTCAAACATGAAGATGATACCCTGTATCAGGCGCAGAAGAATAAAGTTGATTACATTCTTGAAAAGTTATATCTGAAAGAAGGTATGACTCTTCTTGATATCGGATGCGGCTGGGGATTCCTTCTGATTGAAGCTGCTAAGAAATATAAAATTAAAGGTATCGGCATCACCTTAAGTGAAGAACAATACAAAGAATGCCAGAAACGTATCAAAGAGGAAGGATTGTCCGACTATCTGGAAGTCAAGCTAATGGACTACCGTGATCTTCCTTCTGACGGCAAGATGTATGACCGCGTTGTCAGCGTCGGTATGCTCGAACATGTCGGCCGTGAGAATTATCAGTTATACTTAGACTGTGTCAGCAAGGTCATGAAAGACGGCGGTCTGTTCCTGCTCCACTTCATCAGTGCATTAAAAGAGCATCCTGGTGATCCATGGATCAAGAAATACATCTTCCCGGGCGGATCTGTTCCCAGTCTTCGTGAAGTCATGAACTGCATGACAGAAGATAACTTCCATACCCAGGATATCGAGGACTTACGTCTTCACTATAACCGTACGCTTCTCTGCTGGGAGAAAAACTTCAAGGATCATATTGAAGAAGCGCATACAATGTTTGATGAACGTTTCTTAAGGATGTGGGATATGTACCTCTCTGCATGTGCCGCTACCTTCCATAACGGAATTATTGATATCCATCAGATTTTAATGACAAAGGGAATTAATAATAATCTTCCTATGACGAGATGGTATTAAAAAAATGAATCAGCCGTGGATATGAACAATATTTCCCGGCTTTAATAAAGATGAATACCATGCCGCACTTGGCATCTAATACACATGCATAAAAAGGAGCGGAGCCGGAATCCTGTCACTCCTGACAAAATCCCGGCTCCGCTCCTTTTCGATATGTATTCATTTCAATCAGAACGTCGTCTAATTTACCATACTATCCTTTATTCATTCTCCGTTCGATACCTACTCTTTGGATTTACTTCTTTCTTTTTTAAATACACGTATCATGAAATAACTAAATCCGCCAATATATCCAACCAGTGTAATCACCATCATAATAATTGCATCCATCGTCATAGTTCATACCTTCTTTCTATTATTTTGCAGCTTTGTTATCTTTCATAGCTCCCTTTGCAGTCTTTGTATTAAAGAACCTGGAAAGTGCAAGACCTACAATGATCACTACTCCGAACTGAAGTAATACAGTTCCTGTATTATCCTGTATAATAAACGGATTCAGCCATGTATCCGGGAACCATTCTTTTGTCTGTAATAACCAGTAAACTACCATGATCACTACCAGAACCGGTATCAGATACATACATCCGGTATAATATGCTTTTGGAAGATGTACATCTGCACCTTTTGCATTTACTTCCTGTGTACGTAATTTTTCCACACCATATTTCCATGCCAGGATTGCAATAAAGGCACCGCTTACCAGAAGTCCGATTCCCCATACCCAGTCCTGATTATCAATGTTAACCAGTGACCAGCATGAGAAGCATCCTACTAAGAATCCTGCGAAGCAGACACTGACAACCGCTTTCTTCCGCGGCAATCCAAGGTCAACAACACATTTTACTCCAACTTCGATCATAGAGAACAGTGATGTGATTGCTGCAATTGCAAGTAATCCAAAGAAGATAAAGGAAATGAATCTTCCGCCCGGGATTGTTGTAAATAACTGATAAATGTAAATAAATGTAAGTCCGAAGTTTCCCTGACTGAGTGCTTCATTCGCTGCTTCCGGTGTAGCTGAAAGTGCGCAGATTGCCGGGATAACTACCAGTGCCGAGAGGATTGCTCCAAGGTTATCACCAAGTCCCATGATCAGACAGCTTGTCGGAACATCTTCCTCTTCTCCTACGTAGTTCGCATATGTAATAATGAATCCCCATCCGGCTCCGGTGCTCCATGCTGCCTGGATGAATGCCTGAATCCATGTATTCGGGCTTAAAATATACTCTTTCTTAACAGTAAAGAGATACTGAAGTCCCTGATTTGCTCCATTTAATGTAACTGCGTAAATTGCTAATCCTACAAGGATGATAAACAGTGCCGGTATCGCTACTTTACAGAATTTTTCAATTCCACCTGCAATTCCCTGATAAACGATGAAACATGCAAGTGCAAATCCGATCGCATGGAATAAAATAACCTGTGCCTGTGAATCTGTAAATGCTGTCCACATTGCCGATGTCGTCTCTGTTGACAGATTCGGTTTAAATGCTGAAGTAACAGAATTAACTGCGTATTTCAAACAATATCCCTGAAGTACACAATAATAACTCATCAGGAAGAAACATACTGCTGCAACAAAGAATCCCATCCATGTATACTTCTTTCCACCGGCATCACGGAATGTACCGATACATCCAAGTCTCGTCTTTTTACCGAATGCCATCTCTGTAGAAAGAAGCGGTACAGCAAAGATCAGCATTGCAATCGTCCATGCTATGATAAATGCTCCTCCTCCGTTCGCCGCACACACTCGCGGAAACCGCCATACATTACCGGTACCAATACACATACCTAACGCGGCGGCTATGTAACCTATGGTACTAAATTTTTCTTGTTTCTGTTCCATAACTCAAACCTCCATTCAAATATCGAAATTAATTAGAAATGAATACCTTGTAACCATAGTGTAAAAGATGGTTATTAAATTGTCAATGGGAAATATTAAGTTTTTTTATACAAATATAATAAAATGTAATATCAAATGCATTTTATTATATTTTTTATTAATTTCTGATAATTTAAAAGTAAATAGACTGTTTTTCATACTTTAGTCTAATTCATCTACAATTCCAAAAGTTTCTCTTGTATATTGGAGATATAAAAAAACCGTATCAGACTTTTTATCGTCTGATACAGTTTTCTTCTTTTCAATATAAATCTTCTTCTATATGTTCTCTTCCTTGATCCACAATTGTACGCACATGATCGTCTGCCAGTGAATAGAACACGGATTTTCCCTCTCTTCTGCTCTTGACCAGTTTGTTCTGTTTCAGAATCCTAAGCTGATGTGATATCGCAGACTGTGTCATATTCAGTGCCTCTGCAAGATCGCACACGCACACCTCTGCTTCAAATAACACGAACAGGATACGCATTCTGGTCGAATCACCGAATACCTTGAACAGCTCCGCAAGATCATATAATTCCGTTTCTTCCGGCATCTTTTCATTTACGATCTTCAGAAGATTCTCATGTACCTCACATGAGTCACATACTTCCATTCCTTCTTCTATTTTTGCCATCTGCCCACCAGCCTTTTCTATAAGTGTTTTACGAATAATGCACGGATTGCATTCAATACGGCAATAACCATGACACCGACATCTGCAAAGATTGCCATCCACATATTTGCAATTCCAAGTGCTCCGAGGATCAGGCAGACTGCCTTGATTCCAAGTGCAAAGTATATATTTTCATATACGATACGCATACATTTTCTGGAAATCCTGATTGCTTTTGCGATCTTCTTCGGATCATCATCCATCAGGACAACATCTGCCGCCTCAATCGCTGCATCTGATCCAAGCGCTCCCATGGCAATTCCGATATCTGCCCTTGACAATACCGGTGCATCATTGATTCCGTCTCCGACGAATGCCAGCTTTTCTTTCTCTGATTTCTGTTCCAGAAGTTCCTCTACTTTCGCAACCTTATCTGCCGGAAGGAGTTCACTGTATACTTCGCCGATTCCCAACTCTTTTGCGACCTTATCTGCCACTCGTTTCATATCACCGGTCAGCATTACAGTCTTGGTGATGCCTGCTTTTTTCAGATCTCTGACAGCTTCTTTCGCATGTGGTTTTAATTTATCTGAGATCAGGATATGTCCCGCATACTTACCGTCCACCGCAACGTGAACGATTGTACCTGTTTCTTCACATTCACTGTATTCCACATTCAGATATTTCATAAGTTTTGCGTTACCGGCTGCCACCGGAATACCATCGACCTTCGCTGTCACACCTTTTCCGCTCAGTTCTTCAATTTCTGTCACTCGATCCCGGTGAATCTGTTTTCCATATGCTTTCTGGAGACTCTTACTGATCGGATGGGATGAGGAACACTCCGCAAGTGCCGCATACTCTAATAACTGTTCTTCCGGCATCGTATTGTGATGCACTCCGCTCACCTCAAATACACCTTGTGTCATCGTTCCGGTCTTATCAAATACCACATACTTTGTCCGTGCCATCGTCTCCAGATAATTCGATCCTTTGACCAGCACACCTTCATGACTCGCCCCGCCAATTCCTGCAAAAAAGCTGAGTGGAATACTGATCACCAGTGCACATGGACAGCTGATAACCAGGAAGGTCAGCGCTCTGTAGACCCAGTCACCCCATTCCGGTGCGAGTCCCATTGCCAGCATCCTTACCAGTGGCGGCAGGATGGCAAGTGCAAGCGCACTGTAGCAGACTGCCGGTGTATAATATCTGGCAAATTTTGAAATAAAATTCTCTGATCTTGACTTCTTAGAGCTTGAATTCTCCACCAGATCCAGAATTTTTGATACCGTAGATTCTCCGAATTCTTTTGTTGTACGAATCTTCAGAAGACCTGTCAGATTAATACATCCACTTATGACCTCCTCACCGGCTGCTGCTTCTCTCGGAACACTTTCTCCGGTCAGTGCACTGGTATTCAATGTACTGCTTCCTTCTTCGATCACACCATCGATCGGAACTTTTTCTCCCGGCTGAACGACAATGACAGTTCCAACTTCCACTTCATCCGGATCCACCTGTTCCAGTTCTCCGTCTTTTTCAATATTCGCATAATCCGGGCGGATATCCATCAGTTCACTGATATTCCTGCGGCTCTTTCCAACCGCATAGCTCTGGAATAGTTCTCCAATCTGATAGAAGAGCATAACCGCCACACCTTCTGTATAATTTCCAAGGGTAATGGCTCCTATGGTAGCAACTGCCATCAGAAAATTCTCATCGAATACCTGCTTATTCAGGATTCCTTTGAATGCTTTCCTTAAAATGTCATATCCCACAACAAGATACGGGATCATATAAAGTACGAACCGCAGCCGTCCTTCCGCAGGTAAGAACTTCAATATAATCATAAGTAGTGCTGCAATAATAATTCTGGTCAGCGATTTCTTCTGCTTTTTTGTCATATTTTTTCCCAACCTTTACAGAAATATCTCACAATCATCTTCTACTACTTTACAGTTCTTCTGTACCTCTTTCATTACCTTCTTAGGATCTGCGCCTTCTTCAAATTCTACGATCATCTTTAACATCATAAAATTCACAGTTGCATCCTTTACTCCGTCAGTGTTCTTCGCTGCCTGCTCCATCTTATTTGCACAGTTTGCGCAGTCTACGTCGATTTTATAAGTTTTTTTCATGATAAATACTTCCTTTCCTGTTTTCATTTGATTGTTTGAATATATGAACAGTTATTCATATGTTTGTTTTAATTATAGCACTGCGCTGCATAATGTCAATACATTTTTTTTGATTTAATTTATTAACGGGGAAGCGGCCTCTCAGTCCATGAAGGAAACAATAGATAAGGCTTCTTGTTCAGGTTCCATACCATAAGAAACACTAAGAGAGTCAGAATCACCTAAAAGCAAAGGAACTACGCTCAAACTCGGCGTTCGCCTCAAACACATTCGCTTCGTTCCTTTAACGGTGCTTCTGACTCTCTAATTGTTTCTAACGGCATTCCACATTCACAATAATCCTTATCTATTGTTTCCTTCAAGTCGTGACTGGCAGCGGATGTTAATAAATAAAATGCCCGGAAGTGTAACCCAGCGGAAGCCACTACGGTTACGCTTTAGTATTTCCCACCGACGGAACCTGAACAGGAACAGCTTCCTACTTTTTATGCAGGTCCGGGTAATCATGCCTTCCTGAATTAAATCCCAACATCAGCTTCAAGTATCTCTGCCTCACCAATCGGAAGCACCAGACAGGCAGCTGTAATGAGCGGCACGAATGTAAACCATATTCCATGAATTCCGGCGTGCTTTACTGCAAAATATCCGGCAAGAACTCCTAGATGGAAGAAAATTAGTGTACCTGTAAAAAGCCATGCGCGTTTTTTCTGTGACTGATCATGAGTCATATGATATCTCATCCACGCAAGAACGGTCTGTTTGTAGTTATTTGTCGAAAAGATGGTGGAACTGTTATAACATTCCGGAGTAGTAAACGTCTGCCACTGGTATGCATTCAGGATGAATACAGGGAACAGTGCAATCAATGGATGAACGGATGACGGAATGATTCCGGCAATCCATACACAGACAGTTTCTATCACCAGCGCGATATAAGATTTTACGGAGGAAAAACGTTCCCCGATTAAGAAAGCTGCAATGATTGCAAGACCATATAAAATAAAAATCGCCAGACGCAGAAAAGCATCTGTCAGATTCATTTCAGCAAAATTTAAGATCATTTCAATCAGATTCATGGTCTGTGCGGCACCGAAGTTGCCACCGCGGACTAAGATGGCGTAGACACCGGTCAGTCCACCGATAAATGCAAGGTTTATGTGCAGTAATGCGCGTTTATGATTATGTATCCAATTCATTTTTATCACCCGTTGCATATTATAGGCTGGGGAAGCAGAAAAATCAAACAAAAGTGCAGAAAAATTCGATCGAATGGAAAATAATACAAATATAGATTGACATTTGAAGGAAAGTTGAGTATTATAGACTTTAATGAATAAAAGCGTTAAAGTACGAAAGCCAAAGACGCTAAGAATCATATAAAACATAATAAATATGAAATGAACACGAAAGGGGAATTTTCCAATGCCGATTACAGATATATTGGAGAAAAACTGCCGTCTGTACGGAGACGATGTCGCGCTGGTAGAGATCAATCCGGAGATGCCGGAGACAAAAAGAACTACATGGAAGGAGTTTGACCTGATTGAGCCATCCCGTGCAGCATATTACAGAAGAGAAATCACATGGAATGTATTTAACGAAAAGGCAAACAGATTTGCCAATCTGCTGGTTGAAAGAGGAATCAAAAAAGGAGAAAAAGTGGGGATTCTCCTGATGAACTGTCTGGAATGGCTGCCGATCTATTTCGGAATACTAAAGACCGGAGCACTGGCGGTACCTTTGAATTTCCGTTATTCTGCGGATGAGATCAAGTATTGTGTAGAACTTGCGGAGATAGATATTCTGGTATTTGGGCCGGAGTTCATCGGACGAGTAGAGGAGATTGCAGACGAGATCAGCAAAGGACGTCTGTTATATTTTGTAGGAGACGGATGTCCTGGTTTTGCGGAGGATTACAATGCGCATACAGCAAACTGCTCCAGTCAGTCACCTAAGATTGATGTGAATGACGATGACGATGCTGCTATTTATTTCTCGTCCGGAACAACAGGATTTCCGAAGGCAATCCTGCATAATCATGAATCGTTGATGCACGCGGCAAAAGCAGAACAGAATCATCACGGTCAGACAAAAGACGATGTATTTTTGTGTATTCCGCCGTTGTATCATACCGGAGCCAAGATGCACTGGTTCGGCAGTCTTCTGACTGGTGGAAAGGCAGTATTGTTAAAAGGAACAAGTCCGAAGACAATTTTACAGGCTGTATCTGAAGAGCACTGTACAATCGTATGGCTGTTAGTACCATGGGCGCAGGATCTTCTTCTTGCACTTGACAACAAAGAACTGAATATTGCAGATTATGATCTGGACCAGTGGAGACTGATGCATATCGGAGCACAACCGGTACCGCCAAGTCTGATCAAACATTGGAAAGAATACTTCCCAAATCACAAATACGACACGAACTATGGCTTAAGTGAGTCTATCGGACCTGGATGTGTACATCTTGGAGTGGACAATATTGATAAAGTAGGAGCTATCGGAAAAGCCGGATATGGATGGGAAACGAAGATTATTGATGAACAGGGTGAGCCTGTAAAACAGGGCGAGACCGGAGAACTTGCAGTCAAAGGACCTGGAGTCATGACCTGTTATTACAGAGATCCAAGAGCAACCGCAGAAGTTCTGCATGATGGATGGTTATATACCGGAGATATGGCGATGGAAGATGAAGATGGCTTTATCTTTCTGGTTGACCGTAAGAAAGATGTTATCATCAGTGGCGGTGAGAATATCTATCCGGTGCAGATCGAAGATTTCCTGCGTACCAACGAGGCAATTCTGGATGTAGCTGTTATCGGGCTTGCTGATCACAGACTGGGCGAGATATCTGCGGCGATCATTGAACTGAAGCCGGGAGTAGAATGTACGGAAGAGGATATTCAGGAATTCTGTAAGAAGCTTCCAAGATATAAGAGACCACGAAAGATTATATTTGCAGATGTCCCACGTAATCCTACCGGAAAGATTGAAAAACCAAAGCTTCGTGCGAAATACGGAGCAACACAGCTGGTTGCAGCACAGAACCAGGGATAATGAAAAGTATCAGAAATGTCATTTCTTTTGCAAGGAAAACTTTGCAGGGAGATGACATTTTTTTACAGACATGTTTATAATAGTGAGAATGAAAAATAAGCAGACTGGAGCTGAAGATAGAATGAATCAGAATGAGAAAAAAGAAATGAAGATCCGCATTGCAAAAGAGGAAGATGCGGAAGCACTGCTTGCAATCTATGCGCCTTATATCGAGCACACAGTTATTACATATGAGTATGATGTGCCGACCGTGGAAGAATTCCGAGGAAGAATCAGACATGTGCTGGAGAGATATCCATATCTTGTGGCAGAGTTAAATGGGGGAATATGCGGATATGCATATGCAAGTGCCTTTCACGACAGACCGGCAGGTGGATGGAATGTAGAGACATCTATCTATGTGGACCAAAATAAAAAAGGAATGGGAATCGGAACAGCACTATATGATAAGCTGGAGAAGATATTAAAGAGGCAAAATATACTGAATATGAATGCGTGTATCGCCTGTACGGAACAGGAAGATGAATATCTGACCAATGCAAGTATCCATTACCATGAACATTTGGGATATCGTATGGTCGGCTGGTTTACAAATTGTGGTTACAAATTCCACAGATGGTATAATCTGGCGTGGATGGAAAAAGAGATTGGAGAGCACGTGGCAGATCAGCCGCCGGTGATTGCATTTCCGGAGATTGTGGGAGATATTTCTTTACAGAACGGAGAACTACGTTTATAATATGCATGTTAAATAAGTGAAAATACTAGGTTTCTCCGAAGCCTTCATACCTAAGATCACATAAAGTATCATATCTGAGACGTCGATGCATAGAAAATGAAATCGAAATCAGACATAAAGGGATCAGAAGAATTGTGATGATGGGATGCTGGCCAGGAACGGCAGATACGTCAGTTCCTCAGGGTAGATGTGGAAACGTATCTGCCTCCCGCATATTTGGAAAGGAGAGCAGTACCTAAGATATACAAGAGAAGTTGCCGGATATCCAAGCATCTGTAAAGAACTGCCAGTGGCAGATCTTTTGAATGGAGGGCAAGTTCTCTGTGTCTGCCTGCTCTTTTTTCGGAAAGAGCAGGTTTTTTATATTATGAATGCAGAATTGAATAAGATAAAGTCCGGATCCAGCGCAGTGATACTTTGCGGAGGAAAAAGCACCCGGATGGGTCAGGATAAAGCAGGACTTCTGATTGGAAAGAAGACATTTTTACAACAGATTGAGGAAAATCTAAAAGACGCAGATGAGATATTGCTCTCGGTAAAAGACCGGCGGGATTATCCTGAGATAGGAGCAAGGCATATCGAAGACCGGAAAGCGGATAAGGGTCCGCTTATGGGACTCTGTTCTGCGTTGGAAGAATGCAGTTACGACAAGGTCTGGGTAATGTCCTGTGATATGCCGTTGGTCAACTGGGATACGGCACAGGAACTGGAACATTATCTGACAGATGGAATCGATGCGGTAATCCCGGTAGACAGGAACGGAAAGAAATACGTGCTCTGCGCATGGTATCGGAAATCTACACTGGAGATTCTGAAAGAACAGCTGGAATCAGGAGATTTGAAAGTAAAGCATCTGCTGGGGCGTCTGAGAGTGTGTTATGTAGCGGTAGAAGGACTGTCGGATGGAAGCCATAAATTCCAAAATATCAATACCAGGGAGGAATATCAGGTGTTTACAGGACAATCAGACAGTATATCCAACAGAGAATCCTGCGGCAAGTCTGCCGGGACAGCAGTCAGACCGGATAAAGAACTGCACACAGATATTCCGATTGTATCTTTTGTCGCATATTCCGGCACCGGTAAGACGACATTTTTGGAAAGATTAATCCCAAAGCTGAAAGCACGGGGACTTAAGATCGCAATTGTGAAACATGACGGACACCGCTTTGAAATTGACCACGAAGGAAAAGACAGTGACCGTTTCACAAAAGCCGGGGCAGATGTAACGGGCCTGATCTCATCGGAAAAAGCGGTATTGATGGAAAACAGGCAGACAGATCCGGAAGATTTTCTGAAAAAGATAGACGGGGTAGATCTGATCCTGACGGAAGGATTTAAACAAGGACCATGGCCGAAGATTATGCTGCACCGGAAGGGAAACGGAAAACCCATGCCGCTATTGCCGGAAGAATGTCTGGCAGTGATTAGTGATGCAGAGGTTATGGATTGCGAAAATCTCTTCACATTGGAAGAGGCAGAGAAAACGGCAGATTTTTTATTCCGCTATGTACAGAATACATTATGCTGATAATGTAAACAAAAAGAAAATGAGGAGAAAAATATGAGACTGATCAGAACAGAAGATGCAGCAGGACATGTATTATGTCACGACATGACACAGATCATTCCGGGAGTGACGAAAGATGCAAGATTCCGGAAGGGACATGTTGTCACAGAAGAAGATATTCCGGTATTGCTTTCGATTGGGAAAGAACATCTGTATGTCTGGGAGAAGACAGATGGAATGCTTCATGAAGATGAAGGTGCGGAACGCCTGTGTAAGATCGCACAGAATGAAAACATGCATCCGTCAGAAGTAAAAGAAGGAAAGATTGAATTGATTGCGGATGTTGACGGGTTATTTCAGGTGGATGTCGGGCGTTTATATGATGTGAACAGTGTCGATGAGATCATGATCGCGACCAGACATACGAATATGGCAGTGAGAAAAGGAGACAAACTTGCGGGAATGCGTGTGATTCCGCTGGTCATAGATGAAAAGAAACTGGAAGAAGCAGAAAAGGCAGCAGGGAAAGAACCATTATTGAAGGTGACACCGTGGAAATTAAAGACTGCAGGTGTGATCACGACAGGAAGTGAGGTCTATAAAGGCCTGATCAAGGATCAGTTTACGCCGGTAGTAGAAAAGAAACTGGAAGCATTCGGGATACAGATGATAAAACATGTGCTGTGCAGTGATGACATGGAGATGATTACACAGGCGATTGCAGATATGAAGAAATCAGGAGTGGATCTGATCATCTGTACAGGAGGAATGAGTGTTGATCCGGATGATAAGACGCCGGGGGCGATCAAAGCTTCCGGAGCCGGGATTGTAACCTATGGAGCACCGACACTTCCTGGGGCAATGTTGTGTCTTGGATATTTTGAGGACGGGACACCGGTTGTCGGACTTCCGGGGTGTGTGATGTATGCAAAGGCGACGGTATTTGACCTGATCCTTCCGAGAATAGCGGCAGGAGTCCGGATTGACCGGAAAGCGATTATCCAGATGGGACATGGAGGACTCTGCCTGGGATGCCGGGAATGCCATTATCCGGTCTGCCCATTTGGAAAGGAGACATAAAGTGCGGCCATCCAGAGTAACACTTGAACAGGCGCAGGAGTTGTTTAAAACCTGTATGCCTGTAAGAAAAAAAGAAGAAAAACAGTCGGCAGACTGTCTGGGACAGATTCTGGCAAAGCCGGTATATGCGGCAGTGACACAGCCGCCGTTTCCAAGATCCGCAATGGATGGATTCGCATTGAGAAGCCGAGATATATGCAGGGCGGATATGCAGCATCCGGTTACATTAGAAGTTACAGGGTGCGTGTGTGCAGGACAGAAGACGGAACTTGTGCTAAAGCCGTATCAGGCAGTACGGATCATGACCGGTTCGATGATACCGGAAGGCGCAGACTGTGTGGTAAAGCAGGAAGATGCAGAATGGGACGAAAGAGCAGTCCGGATATATCATAATGCGAAGCCCGGAGAAAATTACTGCCCGGCAGGAGAAGATTTTTCGGCAGGAGATTTGCTGGCAGAAGCCGGAATCCTGGTAGATTCTTATCTGCTGGCAGCTGTCACAGCAGCAGGAGTAAGAAACCTTACGGTGTACAAAAGACTGAAGGCAGCGGTGATCACAACGGGTGATGAACTACAGAATACGGAGACACCACTGCAGCCGGGAAAAATCTACGATGCGAATGGAATCTGGCTGTGTACAAGGCTAAGAGAGATGGACTGCGAGGTAGTACGGTATCAGACAGCAGGAGATGACCAAAGTAAAATTGCAGATGAGATCAGAGAAGCATGGAAAGAAGCAGATTTGATCCTTACAACCGGAGGTGTGTCGGTAGGAGAGAAAGACCTTCTGCCGGGTGTCATAGAAAATCTGACCGGAAACGTGTTATTTCATGGGATACAGGTAAAACCCGGAATGCCGACGATGCTTTCGGTGGTGAATGGAACTCCGGTTCTGTCGCTTTCAGGCAATCCATTTGCTGTGGAAGCGTTATTTGAAGTATTAGCCGGCGGCTATCTGACAGATATGGAAGCCAGCAGGTATTTGCAGAAGAATCAGATGAAAATATTGAAACAGACATTTGTAAAGACAGGTAAAATGAAACGGATTGTAAAAGGAAGATGCGATGAAAGCGGTGTATATCTACCACAGATCCAGAAAAACGGTCAGCTTAAGAACGGAATCGGAAGTAACTGCCTGGTGATTTTTCCGGAAGGTGAACGGACGTATACAGAAGGAGAAGCCGTCTGGGTAATCAGGATATAAGCAGAATCACATAGTAAAAAGGAGTAATCATGGGAGAATTTACGCATTTTAATGAACAGGGACATGCAGTGATGGTTGATGTCAGTGAAAAATCAGACACAGTGCGTGAAGCAACGGCAATGGGAAGAATCTCAATGTCGCAGGAGTGTTTCGAAAAAGTGAAAACAGGCGGAATGAAAAAAGGAGACGTTCTTGGAACGGCCAGAATTGCAGGGATCATGGGAGCTAAGAGAACATCGGAGTTGATTCCGCTGTGCCACATCCTGAATCTGAGCAAGGTTATGATAGAATTTGAATATATAGAAGCAGCCTGCGAAATTGAAGCACGCTGTACAGCGAAGACAGTCGGAAAGACCGGTGTAGAGATGGAAGCACTCACCGGTGTACAGGTAGCACTGCTTACTATCTACGATATGTGTAAAGCAGTGGATAAAGGTATGTGCATGAAGGATATCCGGCTGTTGGAGAAAACAGGTGGAAAAAGTGGAGTGTGGAAGGCCGGACAGGAGAAGAACGTATGATCGATGCTGCCGGAAGAACAATTGATTATATGAGGATCTCTATTACGGACCGGTGTAATTTGAGATGCAGGTACTGTATGCCGGATGGAATTACGCAGGTGGCTATGTCTGAGATCCTCACATACGAAGAAATTAAAAAAATATGCACGCTCGCGGAAGAGCTTGGAATCCGGAAGATCAAGATTACAGGAGGAGAGCCGCTGGTAAGAAAAGGTTGTGTGGATCTGATCGGAATGATAAAAGAGATTCCGGGTATCATCCAGGTGACGATGACGACAAACGGTGTCCTATTGAAAGAAAACCTGAAAGCATTAAAGGATGCCGGACTGGATGGGATAAATATCAGTCTGGATACACTGGATTCTGAAAAGTACTACAAGATCACCGGAACAGATGCCTGTGATACTGTGTTGAAAGCAGTGGAGGCTTCGGCAGAAAGTGGAATACGGACCAAAGTAAACAGTGTGTTGCAGGATGCCGGTGACAGACAGGAATGGAGAACACTGGTAAGACTGGCAGAGAAATTGCCGATAGATGTCAGGTTTATAGAATTGATGCCGATTGGCAGTGGAAAGAGGAATACAGGTGTATCGAATCTGGAATTACTGGATGAAATAAAGAAAGAGTATCCGGACATCCGGATAGATCCGGAAATACACGGAAACGGACCTGCGGTATATTACCGGATTCCGGGATTTGAAGGAAGCATCGGATTCATCAGTGCGATGCACGGTAAATTTTGCAACACCTGTAACCGCATCCGGCTGACTTCAACCGGAGACCTGAAGCCGTGTCTGTGCTACGGGGATATATATCCCCTTAAAGAATTATTGAAAAGCGGAACAGACGATGAGATAAGAGAACAGATAAAGCATGCCATAGAGAATAAGCCGGCGGCACATTGTTTTGAAAAGCCGGGAGAGATTACAGAAGCACATCAGATGGCACAGATTGGAGGATAAAAACAGGATGGATCAGAAGAAAGGCGTAGTCAGAGGAATCTGTATCAGCAAAAAACGAGGAACTGCCAAGTATCCGGTAGAGTCAGCCAGGATCGTACCGGACTGGGGAATCGAAGAAGATGCACACGGCGGGAAATGGCATAGACAGATCAGCCTCCTTGCACTGGAGAAGATTGAAGCATTCCGGGAACAGGGAGCCGATGTAGATTTCGGGGCATTTGGAGAGAATCTGATCATAGAAGGATTCGATTTGAGAAATCTTCCGGTAGATTCCGAGATACGGATCGGGGATACTGTCAGACTGAAAGTTACACAGATTGGAAAAGAATGCCACAGCCATTGTGCAATCTATCAGCGGATGGGAGACTGCATTATGCCGAGAGAAGGAATTTTTGCCGAAGTGCTGGAAGGTGGAAACATTTGTGTAGGTGACAGTGCAGAAGTCAGAATGCCGAGGGCAGACCGGCCGTACAGCACTGCAGTGATCACACTGAGTGATAAAGCATTTGCCGGGGAGCGGGAAGACTTAAGCGGACCGGTGGTTGAAAAGATGCTAAGAGAAAGTGAAGAAAAAGAACATATCAGATTTGATATAAAAGAGACACTTCTTCTGCCAGACGGCGAAGAAGGACTGAAAAAGCAGCTGATCCGTCTGGCGGATCAAAGGCAGGTTGATCTGATCCTGACAACAGGTGGAACGGGATTCGCGCCAAGGGATGTAACGCCGGAAGCTACATGTGCAGTCTGTGACCGCATGGCAAACGGAATTGCAGATGCGATCCGGAATTATTCCATGACGGTTACAGACCGTGCGATGTTCAGCCGTGCAGTATCGGGAATTCGGAAGAAGACACTGATCATCAATCTTCCGGGAAGTCCGAAAGCAGTGACGGAAGCACTGGAGTATATTCTTCCGAGACTTCCTCACGGACTGGATGTTCTGCGGGGAAATGTACAGGAATGTGGCAGAAAATAATCCTGGTGCAGATATAGCAACTGGTAAACTATAAAAACACAAGAAAAAGGAGCGGAAGTATTATGAGAAACCAGATGCTAAAGAGAATTGCATCTGTCCTTCTGGCGGGAGTGATGGCAGTCTCACTGGCAGCATGCGGAGAAAATAAAAAGACAGAAGAAAAGGCAGCCGATAACAGCAAAAATAGCAGCAAAAAAGAGACAGAGATCCAGGTGTTCATCGCAGCAAGTCTGAATACAGTTATGACAGAACTTGCCAAAGAGTATAACGAAGATCATCCGGAAGTGAAGATCACATTCAACGCAGACAGTTCGGGAACGCTTCTGACACAGATTGAAGAAGGATATGAATGCGATCTGTTTTTCTCGGCAGCACAGAAGCAGATGGATCAGCTCGAAGCAGACGGACTGGTAGTAGACGGAACAAGAGCAAACGTCCTGAACAACCAGGTAGTAGTTGTATCTTTAAAGGACAGCGGAACAAAGGTGACCGGTCTTGAGAATTTGAAAGATGCCAAAAGTATCGCACTTGCAGGAGGAAGCGTTCCGGTTGGGAAGTACACAAGACAGGCACTCGTAAATCTCGGAACATTAAAAACAGACGGGGAAGTAGATGCCATTACAACAGCCCAGGTATCACAGGCACTCGGTGGAGTTGAGATCAGCGAGGAAGACAATGTAAGTAAAGTACTTACAGCGGTAGCAGAAGGATCCTGCGAAGTGGGAACAACATACTATTCAGATACTTACGGATATGAAGAAAAACTCGATATCCTTCAGACAGTAAGCTATGATCTGACAGGTGATGTTATCTATCCGATCTGCCAGGTACAGAATGATGAGGCAGATAAGACACAGACTGCAGCAGCAAAAGATTTCTACAAATTCGTATTATCTGATAAGGCTAAGAAAGTCTTTGATGCATACTACTTTGATACAGATGTAGAAAGATAAGAAAATTTATAAGAGTACAAACACAGAAAATATGCAGACGTTACGGCTGCATGTTTTCTGTTTATCAAAGTATATTACAGATAAAGTATGTGATAGATGCAATAGATGAAATATGAGGAGGAAAATACATGGATGCAGTGATAGAGATATTAAAGGGACTGGACTACAGTCCGTTGTATGTATCGTTAAAGACAGGAATCGTTGCAACGATCTTTTCATTTTTCCTGGGGCTGTTTGCTGCGAGAAAAGTGATTAAGGCAGGTCCGAAAGTGAAAGCAATTGCAGATGGAATCCTGACACTGCCTATGGTACTGCCGCCAACTGCAGCAGGATTCTTCCTGCTTCTTCTGTTCAGCAGAAGACGTCCGTTTGGAATTCTGCTGTATGAGGAGTTTGGTATCAAGGTTGTACAGACATGGGCAGGCTGCATCATCGCAGCAACAGTGATCGCATTTCCGCTGATGTATAGAAACGCAAGAGCGGCATTTGAACAGATCGATGTGAATCTGATCCATGCGGCAAGGACACTTGGTATGCCGGAATATAAGATATTCTGGAAGGTTGCGGTTCCTTCTGCAGGACCGGGACTTGTGGCGGGAACGATCCTGACATTCGCAAGAGCACTGGGGGAATACGGGGCAACGTCCATGCTTGCAGGCAATATACCGGGAAAGACGGGAACCATTTCCCAGAGAATCGCGATGGTTATCCAGGATGGTGATTACATGACAGCCGGAATCTGGGTTGTGATCATTATGCTGGTTGCATTTGTGCTGATATTCCTCATGAATCTGGTGACAGGCCGGAATATGAAGAATATCCGGAGATGGTAGGAGGAAAGACAGATGTCGATGGAAGTAAAGATACATAAGAAGCTTGGAGAATATGAACTGGATGTCTACTGGAAATCCATGAAGAAGAGAATCGGAATCCTTGGGGCTTCCGGAAGCGGCAAGAGTCTGACTTTGAAAAGCATTGCGGGAATTGAACATCCGGACAAGGGCTATATCCGAATCGGAGAGCATATCCTGTATGATTCCGATTCCGGAACGTGTTTAAAACCACAGAAAAGAAATGTCGGTTATATGTTCCAGAACTATGCATTATTCCCTGCAATGACCGTGGCACAGAATGTAGGAGCCGGACTTTCCGGTGATAAAAAGAAGAAGCAGGAACAGGTAGAGAAGATGATACGGCATTTCCGCCTGGAGGGGCTGGAAAAAAGACTTCCGAGAGAGCTTTCCGGTGGTCAGCAGCAGAGAGTTGCACTGGCGAGGATTATGGCATATGAGCCGTCCGTCATCCTTCTTGATGAACCGTTTTCGGCACTGGATGTCTTCCTGAAAGACCGTCTGCAGCAGGAGATGATGGAACTTTTGAGTGATTATGACGGGACGGTGATCCTGGTGTCCCACAGCAGGGATGAAATCTACCGGTTCAGCGAAGAACTTCTTATTATCGATGACGGGAAGCAGATCTGTTATGGTGATACAAAGGAGATATTTGACCATCCAAAGAAGGTAGAAGCTGCAAGACTTACCGGGTGTAAGAATATCGTTCCGGCAGAACGTCTGGATGCACATCATGTCAGGATTCCGGACTGGGGAACCTGTCTTCATCTGAAACAGATGATAGATGTGGATATCACCCATATCGGGCTCCGCGCCCACGAGTTCATTCCGGTATGGGGAGAAAGAGAAGACAACTGTATTCCGGTTAAGGTAAAAGGAAAGGCAGAATTTCCATTCGAATGGAAATATTTCTTAAAAGGAGAGACGGAAGAAAGCGACGATATCTGCTGGTATGTACAGAAAACTCTCTGGGCAGAACTGGAAGAAAAAGGAATTCCGGATTATTTGAAACTGCCGGAAAAAGAGATTCTTTTGCTGAAATAGAAAGCATGTTATAATGAGCATCAGAGTTTTAAGATGATTCTATGGAGGAAAATAATGTATACAATCGGAACACACATGTCCATCGCAGGAGGACTTGCAAAAACTGCGGAAAACGTAGTAAAGATGAATGCTGATACCATGCAGATATTCAGCAGGAATCCAAGAGGATCAAGTTATAAAACGTATCTGCCGGAAGAAATAGAAAGATTCCAGAAGATACGGAAAGATCATGCATTCGGTCCGGTTCTCGCACATGCACCGTATACGATGAATCTGGCGAGTGCAACAGAAAAAACGTATGAATTTGCCTGTACGGTGATACGGGAAGATATCAGACGTATGGATGAATTACAGATAGAAAATCTGGTATTCCATCCGGGCAGTCATACCGGGATTGGAGAAGAAGCAGGAATTGCCAATATCATCCGTGGACTGGATCAGGCAATTACAGGTTTGGAGAACATTACGGTTTTACTGGAAACGATGAGTGGAAAGGGTACAGAGATCGGTTACCGGTTTGAACAGCTGAAAGAGATCCGGGACGGTGTGCAGCATCCGGAAAGGATCGGAATCTGTCTGGATACCTGTCATGTGTTTGCGGCGGGATATGATATTGTTCATAATCTGGATGGAGTGCTGGAAGAATTTGACCGGATACTGGGACTGCCGCTTTTAAGAGCTGTCCATCTAAATGACAGTATGATGCCGTTTGATTCCAGAAAGGACCGTCATGCAGTGATCGGAGGTGGAGAGATCGGACTGGAAGCTCTTCTGAATGTGATGCGTCATCCAAAGCTAAAAGATCTTCCATTCTATTCGGAGACACCGCTTGATGATGCCGGACACAAAGATGAAATTGCCAGATTAAAAGAGTATCTGGGGGAAACAAGGAGCGAACATATTTGAATGCACTGAAATATATAGCAAAAATCCAAACAGACTTTCCGACAAAATTCGGGATTCCGAGACAGTCGGGACTTGTGAATACGAAAGGAACTATTGTATTCGAACCGGAATACCGCAAAGAAGAGGCACTAAAAGGACTCGAAGAATGTTCACATCTGTGGCTGATCTGGGAGTTTTCAGAGGCTGTCAGAACAGGCTGGAGTCCGACCGTGCGTCCGCCGCGGCTTGGGGGGAATAAACGGTGCGGTGTGTTTGCAACCAGATCACCGTTCCGTCCGAATCCGATCGGATTATCCTGTGTGAAGCTGACCGGAATTAAAAAGCATCCGGAAAAAGGAATGGTTATTGAAGTGGAAGGGGCAGATCTGATGGATGGAACACCAATCTTCGATATCAAACCATATCTTCCATATGCGGATTGTGTACCGGATGCCAGAGGCGGATTCGCTGATGTGGTAAAGAATTATGCATTAGAGGTAGAGATTCCGGAGATCTATCTGTCAAAACTGCCGGAGGAGCACAGGGAATGTGTGAGGCAGATTCTTGCCGGTGATCCGAGACCATCTTATCAGAATGACCCGGACAGGGTGTATGGAATGGAATATGCTGGATACGAGATCAAATTCCGGGTGAAAGACTGCGTGCTGACGGTCTGTGAGATCGGACAGAGCAATAATAGGAAGACAATCAGGAGGACATAAAGGTGAAGTACTATCTTGCGCCATTAGAAGGAATCACAACTTACATATACCGGAGGGCATATCACACACATTACCGTCCGATGGAGAAATATTTCACACCGTTTCTGGTGCCGCATACCAAAAAGGATTTTAATACACGGGAGAAGAATGATATTTTGCCGGAACACAATCCGGACATGTATCTGGTGCCGCAGATCCTGGCAAATGATGCAAAAGGTTTTTTGGATACAGTAGAAAAGTTAAAGATGTATGGATATGACGAGGTGAACCTGAATCTTGGATGCCCGTCGAAGACCGTAGTATCGAAAGGGCGGGGATCCGGATTCCTGATCCATACAGAGAAGTTGGAACGGTTCCTGGATGAGATCTATGCGAAAGCGGATGTAAAGATCTCTATTAAGACAAGAATCGGAAAATATGACGCCGATGAGTGGGGACAGCTTCTGGATATTTATAATAAATATCCGGTGGAAGAACTGATCGTGCATCCCAGGGTGCAGCAACAGTTTTATAAAGGCCATCCAGATCTGGATGCATTTGCGGACGCAGTGAAAGAATGCAGGCATCCATTGTGTTATAACGGCGATATCTTTACAGTTGAGGATATGGAAAGGTTAAAAAAACGGTTTCCGGAGATATCCTGTGTTATGTTGGGGCGTGGAATCCTGAGGAATCCGGAACTGACAGATATTATCGAATCCGGTGGCGGGAGAATTGATGTGAAGAAATTAAGGGCATTCCATGACCAGATTTTTCAGGATTACCAGGAGGTAAGCAGTGGGGATAAGAATGTGTTGTTCAAGATGAAAGAACTCTGGTGTTATCTTGGAACTTTGTTCCCGGATAAAGAAAAACAGTTAAAAAAGATCCGGAAGGCAGAGAAACTGGACCGCTATGAAGCGGCTGTAGAAGAAATCCTTTACTTTTGAAAACGTATGCAATATAATAGATAAAAATTCTATATACAGGAATTTTGAAAAAGGGAGGGGCATGAATTGGATCATTTGAATGAGTTGATCGCAGAAAATCTGAAAGATATCAGGAAAGGAAAAGGACTGAGTCTGGAACAAGTGTCATCCCTTACCACAATCAGCAAAAGTATGTTGAGCCAGCTGGAAAGAGGAGAAGTCAATCCTACGATATCAACAGTGTATAAACTGGCATTGGGATTAAAGGTACCGGTTACTGCATTTACCGCAGACAAACCACAGCCATTCTTTGAAACCGGGAAGAAAGAAGTAGAACCTTTGGCGGGGGATGATGGAAGATACCGTCTTTATCCGATCTTCAGTTTCCGGGAGGGACAGGATTTTGAAATCTTTGACCTGGAATTTGATGAGAACGGAATGATGCAGGCGAATCGTCAGATGAATGGTACGAGAGAATTCATTACCGTGTATTCCGGTGAACTGACACTGATTTTTAAAGACCAGGAATATGTATTGAGAGCCGGCGATGCGGCTTCGTATAATGCTTTTGATGATTACGTGTATAAGAACACAGGAAAGGGAACGGTGACTGCGAATATCGTAGTACATTACCCGAATTAGAAAGGAGAAACAGCATGGAAGACCAGAAACAGCGTGTATATGATGCGTTAAACAAGATGGGAATTAAGTACGAGGTGGTAGAGCATGAACCCGTACATACGATGGAGGATATGGACCGGCTGGGACTCCCGGAAAAAGGAACTTTATGCAAGAACTTATTCCTGAGAGATTCCAAAGGAAAGAGACACTTTCTGATCACAGCAGATGAGAAGACAAAAGTAGACTTAAAGACGCTCGGAAGACAGCTTGGAGCAGGGAATCTAAGCTTTGCATCCGAAGAACGCCTGGAGAAATATCTTGGCGTAAAGCAGGGGAGCGTAACTCCGTTTGCGCTGATGAATGATACCGAGCATGCGGTAGAATTTTTCATCGATAAAAATTTAAGCAGATGTAAAAGTATGGGAATCCATCCGTTGGAAAATACAGCAACAGTATTCATATCATTCAAAGATCTGGATAAGTTTTTATGGAATCTGGATGTCGATGTCGTAAAGATCAAATTGTAAAAAAGTTTATATTTTTTTAATTGCAACTTTCCTCACGTAGAAGTAGAATAGAACAGTATATGATACGAAGCAACAGATGAAAGTGAGGATAACTATGGAAGAATGGCAGAACGGACACGACCAGCCGGGATACCATTATCACCAGGAACAGGAAAGAAAACCAGTTGAGACACCGGGAAAACGTTTCTGGAAGATGTGGGGACCGCTCCTGATCAAATGGGGGATCGGAATCGGCGTAGGTATGGCAGTCATGGCAGCCATGATGATGGCATATATGAAGACACACTATCAGACGCAGGCAGCATTAGAGGCGTTGATGTCTGATCAGAATAAGCTGATGGCCTTTTATGAAAAGATGTTGAATAAGTATATCGACTATACGACATGGGTAGAAGGTCTGTCGGCACTTGTTACAATCCCTGTTATGGCACTTATGTATCACGGGGACAGAAAGAAAGAGAAGACAGCCGGTATCGTACAGGATAAGAAAGCGCCGTTGTGGCAATATCCGGCAGTGATCATTATGGCACTTGCCATGAGTTTGGGGTTGAATAACCTGATCATCATTGGAAATCTGTCAGCGATAGATGCAAATTATAAGGCAACTATGAATGCGATGTATTCGGCACCGCTTGCAATACAGATCGTGTGTCTGGCAGTGCTGGTACCCATCTGTGAAGAATATGTATTCAGAGGATTGTTCTTCAGAAGAATGGAAAGGGAAAGCTCATTTGTGTATGCGATGGTCTATTCATCCGTCGTATTTGGCATATTGCATGTGAATCTGGTGCAGATGCTCTATGGATTTGCCCTGGGGATGATGCTGGCATATGTGTATGAAAAATATGGTTCATTGAAAGCACCGGTGGCAGCACATATGTCAATGAATCTGTTATCTGTGCTGGCTACCAGATATGGACTCTATAACTGGATGCTGAAAGATAATATCCGGATCGGTATAATTACAGTTGTTTGTGCAGCAGTTGCATCAACAATGTTTGTTATAATCCAGCGCATTGAAGAAAAACCAACAAAGAAGAAAGAAAACGAGAATCTGGCAATGTAAGTTGTCAGATTCTTTTTAACTTGAAATATAAAAAGTCAAATAATCTGACAACTCAAAATAATTTTTATCTTTACAACAGTAAAGCCTTGTGATATAGTAGGAAAAAACAAAAGAAAGGAACAGATATATGAAAGAAGGAAATGTAGTCCAGCAACGTGGACTGTATCGTTCCGAATTTGAACATGATAACTGTGGAATCGGTGCGATCGTTAATATCAAAGGACAGAAAAGTCACGATACAGTGGCAAATGCATTGAAAATCGTTGAAAATCTTGAACATAGAGCTGGCAAGGATGCCGAAGGTAAGACAGGTGATGGAGTTGGAATCTTATTACAAGTTTCTCACAGATTCTTCTCTAAAGTCTGTAAACCTCTCGGCATCTTTTTACGTTCTGAAAGAGATTACGGAGTGGGAATGTTCTTCTTTCCACAGGACGAATTAAAGAGAAATCAGGCAAAGAAGATATTCGAAGTGATCGTCAAAAAAGAAGGAATGAATTTCCTTGGATGGAGAGAAGTTCCGGTGAAGGCAGATGTACTTGGAAGCAGAGCGGTCGAATGTATGCCATGTATTATGCAGGGATTTATTGAAAGACCTAAGAAGGTAGAGCAGGGGGTTGACTTTGACCGTAAACTGTATATTGTAAGGCGCGTATTTGAGCAGAGTGCAGATGATACATATGTGGCATCACTTTCCAGCCGTACCATCGCTTATAAAGGAATGTTTCTGGTAGATCAGCTCAGGCTGTTCTTCCCTGATCTGCAGGATCCGGATTATGATTCCGCAATCGCACTGGTTCACTCCAGATTCAGTACGAACACGAATCCAAGCTGGGAGAGAGCGCATCCGAACCGTTTTATTGTGCATAATGGCGAGATCAACACGATCCGCGGCAATACGGATAAGATGCGTGCCAGAGAAGAAAATATGGAATCCGAGTGTATGAAAGGAAAACTTCATGAAGTGCTTCCTACAATCAACAGCAGCGGTTCTGATTCGGCAATGCTGGATAATGCAATTGAATTCATGGTTATGAGTGGTATGGATCTTCCACTGGCAGTTATGATCGCAATTCCGGAACCGTGGGCAAATAACAGAAACCTTTCCCAGAAAAAGAAAGATTTCTATCAGTATTATGCAACTATGATGGAACCATGGGATGGTCCGGCGTCTATCCTGTTCAGTGATGGTGACTGCATGGGAGCCGTGCTTGACAGAAATGGTCTGCGTCCATCGAGGTATTATATCACGGATGATGATATGCTGATCCTTTCTTCGGAAGTTGGTGTACTGGATATTCCACCGGAGAAGATTGTAGTGAAAGAACGTTTGCATCCGGGAAAGATGCTTCTGGTAGATATCAAAAAAGGAAAAGTCATTGATGACGAAGAATTAAAAGAAACTTATGCAAGCAGACAGCCTTATGGTGAGTGGCTGGATAACAATCTGATCGAATTAAAGGATCTGAAGATCCCGAATCAGAAGGTTCCAGCTTATACAGCAGAAGAATGCAGAAGACTTCAGAAAGCATTCGGCTATTCATATGAAGAAGTAAAGACTTCTATCCTGAACATGGCGAAGAATGGTGCCGAAGGAACAGCAGCCATGGGTATTGATGCGCCGCTTGCGGTATTATCTGACATGCATCAGAACCTGTTTGGATATTTCAAACAACGTTTTGCACAGGTAACCAACCCTCCAATCGATGCAATCCGTGAGAAGGTCGTTACATCTACAACGGTTTATATTGGTGAAGATGGAAACCTTCTGGAAGAAAAAGCAGAGAACTGTAAGATGTTAAAGGTTAACAATCCAATTCTTACAGAGACAGATCTTCTGAAAATTAAAAATATGAAAGAAGATGGATTCAAGGTTGCGGAGATTCCGACCATCTATTACAAGAATTCGAGCCTTGAAAAGGCAATTGATTATCTGTTTATTGAAGTTGACAGAGCTATCCGTGAAGGAGCCAACATTCTGATCCTCTCAGATAGAGGTGTAGATGAATATCACGTGGCAATGCCTTCGCTTCTGGTGCTTTCCGGACTGCAGCAGCATCTGGTGCGCACAAAGAAACGTACTTCTGTAGGAATCGTTCTGGAGACCGGAGAACCAAGAGAGGTACATCACTTCGCAACACTGATCGGTTATGGTGCATGTGCGATCAACCCGTATCTTGCACACGAATCCATCAAACAGCTGATCGATACAGATATGCTTCAGAAAGACTATTATGCAGCAGTAGATGATTATAACAATGCGGTACTTAGCGGAATTGTAAAGATTGCATCAAAGATGGGTATCTCCACAATCCAGTCTTATCAGGGAGCAAAGATATTTGAAGCAATCGGATTAAAACAGGAATTCATTGATAAATATTTTACAGATACTGTCAGCAGAATTGGCGGAATCGGAATTGAAGAGATTGCAGCAGATTATATTGCGCGTCATTCACAGGCATTTGATCCGCTCGGACTGGAAGTGGATATGACACTGAACAGTGTAGGGCAGCACAAACTAAAAAGCGGCGGAGAGAGACATCTTTATAATCCACAGACGATCCATATGCTGCAGGAATCTACCAGACGCGGTGACTATGGTATGTTCAAACAGTATACAGAGCTGGTCAATGCGGAAGGAGAACACATCAACCTGCGTGGACAGTTAGAATTCAACTATCCAAAGAAAGGCATTCCAATCGAAGAAGTAGAAAGCGTCGACGAGATTGTAAAACGATTCAAGACAGGAGCAATGTCTTATGGTTCTATCTCGAAAGAAGCGCATGAGACACTGGCAATTGCGATGAACCAGTTGCATGGTAAATCCAACAGTGGTGAAGGTGGAGAGGAGATTGAACGTCTGGATACGAACAGATGCTCTGCGATCAAACAGGTAGCTTCCGGACGATTTGGCGTTACATCCAGATACCTGGTAAGTGCACAGGAAATACAGATCAAGATGGCGCAGGGGGCAAAACCGGGAGAGGGCGGACATCTGCCTGGTGGAAAAGTATATCCGTGGATTGCAAAGACACGTCATTCTACACCTGGAGTCAGCCTGATCTCACCACCGCCGCATCATGATATCTATTCGATCGAGGATCTTGCACAGCTCATATATGACTGTAAAAATGCGAACAAAGATGCAAGAATTACAGTAAAACTGGTATCAGAAGCCGGTGTCGGTACAGTTGCAGCCGGTGTAGCCAAAGCGGGAGCAGGCCTGATATTGATTTCCGGATATGACGGAGGAACCGGGGCAGCACCAAGAAGTTCCATCCATAATGCAGGACTTCCATGGGAACTGGGACTTGCAGAGACGCATCAGACACTGATTCAGAATGGCTTAAGAGAAAGAGTCCGTATCGAGACAGACGGTAAGCTAATGAGTGGTCGTGATGTGGCGATCGCAGCGATCCTTGGAGCAGAAGAATTCGGATTTGCAACTGCACCGCTGGTAACGATGGGGTGCGTAATGATGCGTGTATGTAATCTGGATACCTGTCCGGTCGGTGTGGCAACGCAGAATCCGGAACTGAGAAAACGTTTCCGCGGAAAACCGGAATATGTCGTGAACTTTATGCGTTTTATTGCAGAAGAACTGCGAGAATATATGGCAAGATTCGGTGTCCGTACACTGGATGAACTGGTTGGAAGAACAGATCTTCTAAAAGTAAAGGAAGTAGCAACTTCAGAACGTGCAGCCACACTGAATCTGGAACAGATTCTCGATAATCCATATGAAGGCACAAAGACACCGATGACATTCAATCCGAAGAAAGTCTTCGACTTTGAATTGGAGAAAACTCTGGATGAAAAAGTTCTGGTCAGAGAATTGCTCCCGGCGGTAGAGAAGAAACAGAAGAGAAGCATTGAAATAGATGTGACAAATACGAACCGTACATTTGGTACAATCTTTGGTTCGGAGATTACGAGAAGATATCCGGAAGGTTTGGACGAAGACAGCTATGTGGTACATTGTAAGGGTGCCGGCGGACAGTCCTTCGGCGCATTTATTCCGAAAGGACTGACACTGGAACTGACCGGTGACAGTAATGACTATTTCGGAAAGGGACTTTCCGGCGGAAAACTTGTAGTATATCCACCAAAAGGAATACGCTATAAAGCGGAAGAAAACATTATCATCGGTAACGTGGCACTTTACGGGGCAACCAGCGGTAAAGTATTCATCAATGGCGTGGCAGGAGAACGTTTTGCAGTACGTAATTCCGGTGCGACAGCAGTTGTAGAAGGTGTAGGAGATCACGGATGTGAATATATGACAGGCGGACGCGTAGCAGTCCTTGGCGGAACAGGTAAGAACTTCGCAGCCGGTATGAGCGGTGGAGTTGCTTATGTACTGGATATGGAAAATGATCTTTATACAAGAGTCAATAAAGAGATGGTTCATATTGAACATGTGACAACCAAGATCGATGTTGGAGAATTAAAGAGCATGATCGAAGAACATGTTGCCAATACCAATTCGGAACTTGGTAAGAAGATTCTGGATAACTTCACTGAATATCTTCCGAAATTTAAGAAGATTATTCCGATTGATTATGAACGTATGCTGACAACCATCCTTCAGATGGAAGAACAGGGTATGAGCAGTGAACAGGCAAAGACAGAAGCATTTTATGCGATCAAAGAAGGAAGATAGGGGGTAAGAACAGTGGGAAAAGCAACAGGATTTATGGATTATGACAGGCAGGATAAGATGGCTGAAGATCCAAAAGAGCGAATTAAGCATTTTAAAGAGTTTCATACACCTCTGTCAAAAGAAGAACAGGAGCTGCAGGGAGCCAGATGTATGGCATGTGGCGTGCCGTTCTGCCAGTCCGGTCAGATGCTGATGGGAATGGCAAGCGGATGCCCTCTTCACAACCTGGTACCGGAATGGAATGACCTGATCTTTCAGGAAAACTGGGAAGAAGCATATTACAGACTGAAAAAGACGAACAACTTTCCGGAATTTACATCAAGGGTATGTCCGGCACTCTGTGAGGCTGCATGTACATGCGGACTGAACGGAGATGCAGTTTCAAGTAAGGCGAATGAATATAGCATTATTGAAAATGCATACAAAAAAGGTTATGCAGCAGCAAAATCGGTAAAGGTAAGAACCGGTAAGAAGGTTGCAGTTGTAGGTTCCGGTCCGTCGGGACTTGCAACTGCTGATATGCTGAACAGAAGAGGACACAGTGTGACTGTCTTTGAAAGAGAAGATAAAATCGGTGGACTCCTCCGATATGGTATCCCGAATATGAAACTGGAAAAGCAGTTCATTGATCGCAAGATTGCAATCATGGAAGAAGAAGGGGTTCAGTTTGTGACAGGATGTAATATCGGAAAAGATAAGAAAGCAGCTACATTATTAAAAGAATTTGACCGTATAGTACTTTGCTGCGGTGCATCAAATCCAAGAGATATTAAAGTACCAGGAAGAGAAGCCGAAGGCATCTATTTCGCAGTAGATTTCTTAAAATCAACAACAAAAGCACTCTGGAAAAATGCAAAACAGAATGCAGATGGAACCTATGACCTGAGTCTGAAGGAAGGCACATACATTTCCGCAAAAGGAAAAAATGTTATGGTCATTGGTGGAGGAGATACAGGAAATGACTGTGTGGGAACATCGATGAGACATGGTGCCAAGAGTGTACTGCAGCTTGAGATGATGCCGAAAGCTCCGGATGAACGTACAGAGATGAATCCTTGGCCGGAGTGGCCGAGAGTCTGCAAGACAGATTACGGTCAGCAGGAAGCCGCTGCCGTATTTGGACATGACCCACGTGTATACCAGACAACCGTCAAAGAATTCAAAAAAGACAAAAACGGTAAAGTCTGCAAGGCAGTTCTGGTGAAATTAGAGCCGAAAAAAGATGAAAAGACAGGCCGTATGATGATGGCAGAGGTGGCCGGAAGTGAATACACGGTGGATGTAGATCTGGTATTGATCGCAGCAGGATTCCTGGGAAGTCAGGATTATGTGACCAAAGCATTTGGTGTAGAAGTAAATGAACGCACAAATGTTAAGACTGCAGCCGGAGCATATAGTACAAACGTTAAAAATGTCTTCACAGCAGGCGATATGCACAGAGGACAGTCACTGGTTGTGTGGGCAATCCGTGAAGGGCGCGAGGCTGCAAAAGCTGTAGATATCAGTTTGATGGGATATACGAATATGTATGTCCAGTAGTGAAAAAGTACAGCAAAAGGATGGGCGAAAAATTTCCTTGCATAAAATAAAAAGCTGAATTATAATAGGAAAGAACAGGTCGGAATCATATATTCCGGCCTGTAATTGTTACAAAAGTATTAAAAAATGTTGCAATTTGCTCTGTGTTGAGCTATAATAGCAATCAGATGCGGAAGAAAGAATAATCTTGCGCCTGAGGGGAAGCAATAATTAAAACAAAAAGAAAGAAGAGTGAGTATGAATAAACACGGAATCAGATTGATCACAGCAGTGGTGACAAGTTCAATGATTGTAACACCTGTTCTGGCAGCACCGTCTGTCGATGATTTGAAGAAGGAAAAAGCTGCAAAGCAGAGCGAAGTAAGTTCCTTGCAGTCGCAGCTGACAACATTAATGGGAAAAGTCAATACACTGGAAAGTGAATTGATCCAGACCGGTGAGGACATTACAAAAGCACAGGGCGATTTGGAAGTTGCGCAGGAAAAGGAAAAAGAACAGTATGCAGCAATGAAGAAGCGTATCAAGTATATGTATGAAGCCGGTAATGATTCAGCTTTTGAGACGCTGGTTACATCAGAAGACTTTACAGATCTTCTCAGTAAAGCAGAATATGTTCAGAATGTACATAGCTACGACAGAAAGCAATTGCAGGAATATGTTGAGACAAAACAGCAGATTTCCGATCTGAAAGACAGTCTTGAAAAAGACCAGAAAGAACTGGAAAGTAAACAAGTGGAATATGAAAAACAGGGTGATAACCTGAATAACCTGATTACCTCTAAATCAGCAGAAGTTGCTAATCTGGATTCGGAGATTCAGGCAGCAGCAGAAGCAGCAGCCAGAGAAGCAGCAGAAAGAGCGGCAAAAGAGGCAGCGGAAAAAGCAGCAAGAGAAGCGGAAAGACAGCAGGCAGCAGCAAGCAATAATAATTCGGCTTCAACATCGAATAGAAACAATACAACAAGCAACAGAAATAACACAACAAGCAACAGAAATAATACTACAAGCAGTAGTTCGTCAAGCAATTCAAGTGCATCTGCGACGACGAAACCGTCCAATTCAAGCAGTAGTACTACGACGAGTGGAACGAATGCAAATGGAGGTTCAATCGTAAGCAGAGCGTACAGCCAGCTTGGAAAACCTTATGTATGGGGTGCATGCGGACCAAACAGTTTCGACTGTTCCGGATTTGTAAGCTATTGTCTGACAGGAAGCTATAGCCGTCTCGGAACAACACTTACGTTCATGGGATGGACAAGAGTAAGTAACCCGCAGCCTGGTGATGTTGTAACAACAGCAACACATTGTGGTATTTATATCGGAAATGGTCAGATGATTCATGCTCCGCACACAGGAGACGTTGTAAAAGTCGGACCGGTACAGTCTGGTATGATTTATGTGCGTAGATAATGAAAAGTAAACAAAAAACCGGAATCAGGGAACTGGCTTCGGTTTTTTTTATACTAAAAATTGCAGAAAATAAAAGGAAAATTCTTGCAAACAGACAACCTTTATGGTAATATTAAAAAGTCGCAAAAAATCACGCATAGGCTTGTCCCGATGGTGCCAAAGCCTGATAACAGGACGGTTTCGGGGACGTATAACAACATATGCGGAAGTAAAAAACCAATGGAGGAAAGAAACATGAGCGTTATTTCAATGAAGCAACTTTTAGAAGCAGGTGTTCATTTTGGACATCAGACAAGAAGATGGAACCCTAAGATGGCTCCTTATATCTACACAGAGAGAAATGGTATCTATATCATTGACCTTCAGAAATCTGTAGGTAAAGTAGATGAAGCTTACCAGGCAGTAGCTGATATCGCTGCAGAAGGTGGAACAATCCTTTTTGTAGGTACTAAGAAGCAGGCTCAGGATGCTATCAAAGTAGAAGCTGAACGTTGCGGAATGTACTATGTAAATGAAAGATGGCTTGGAGGAATGCTTACAAACTTCAAGACAATCAAGAGCAGAATCGCTCGTCTGAAAGATATCGAAAGAATGTCAGAAGACGGAACATTTGATGTACTGCCTAAGAAAGAAGTTATCCAGTTAAAGAAAGAATGGGATAAACTTGAGAAGAACCTTGGCGGAATCAAAGACATGAAGACACTTCCAGATGCTATTTTTATCGTAGATCCTAAGAAGGAAAGAATCTGTGTTCAGGAAGCACACACTCTTGGAATTCCACTTATCGGTATCGCTGATACTAACTGTGATCCAGAGGAACTTGATTATGTAATTCCTGGAAATGACGATGCTATTCGTGCTGTAAAACTGATCGTTTCTAAGATGGCTGATGCTGTAGTAGAAGCTAACCAGGGTGTTGCAGGCGAAGAAGAGTATGTTGAAGAAGCTGAAGAAGCAGTAGAAGAATAAGATTCTTAAAAAACATAATTGGAGGATAAAATCATGGCAGTTACAGCTAAGATGGTAAAAGAATTAAGAGAAATGACCGGTGCAGGAATGATGGACTGCAAGAAAGCTCTTAATGAGACAAATGGTGATATGGATGCAGCTATCGAGTTCTTAAGAAAGAACGGAGAAGCTAAGGCTGTTAAAAAAGCCGGACGTATCGCAGCAGAAGGTATTGTTATGGCTGATGTTAAGGATGACAAGACAGCAGCTATCGTAGAAGTTAACTCAGAGACAGACTTCGTTGCTAAGAATGCTGAATTCCAGGGATTCGTTAAAGCAGTTGTTAATCAGGCAATCGCTTCTGATTCTGCTGATATGGATGGATTCATGGCTGAAGCTTGGAATGAAGACGCTTCTAAGACAGTACAGGATGCATTAAATGAGAAAATCTCTGTAATCGGAGAAAAACTCAGCATCAGAAGATTTGAGAAAGTTGTTACTGATGGTTGTGTAGTATCTTATATCCACGGCGGCGGACGTATCGGTGTTCTTGTAGAAGCTGAGACAGATGTTGTTAACGATGAGATCAGATCATGCCTGAAGAACGTAGCTATGCAGGTTGCAGCTATGTCTCCAAAATATACTTCACGTGATGAAGTAGATGCTTCTTTCTTAGAGCATGAAAAAGAGATTCTTCTTGCTCAGGCTAAACAGGAGAATCCAAACAAACCGGATAATATTATCGAAAAGATGATTATCGGACGTCTCAACAAAGAGATGAAAGAAATCTGCCTGTTAGATCAGGTATACGTTCAGGACAGCGACCTTACAGTAGCTAAATACGTAGAGAAGGTAGCTAAAGAGAACGGAGCTAACATGACAGTTAAGAAGTTTGTTCGTTTTGAGACAGGAGAAGGTCTTGAGAAGAAGAATGAAGACTTTGCAGCTGAAGTTGCAGCACAGATGAACGCATAATCGAATAGTGTGTTGAATTTCTGAAATGATAATAACCCTTGCGAATGGCGGTGACACTGTTTGTGAGGGTTGTTTTTATAGAAACTTAAAAAAATGAATTGATTTGTTAAGCGGATTTTTCATATAAGATAGACAAAGAAAACGAATAAATTTATTTGAACATGAGATGAAAGAAGGCAATGAGCTGTCAGAACTCTTGTCTTCTTTTTTTTGTGAGAAAGATGAAGAGTGTTATTCTTAGATATTTCATAAATTGGTTTATAGATGTACAATATTCTGTTGTAATAATGTACAAAGAAAGGAGGTGCTACAATGCCAGTAATCAAACCAATTACAGATTTACGTAATACAAATGAAATATCTGAATTATGTCATAAACAGCAGCAGCCAGTTTTCATTACAAAAAATGGTTATGGAGATTTGGTAGTTATGAGTATGGAAACTTATGACGAGTTGCTTAGCACGAACCATATTGATAAAGCAAAGGCAGGATTTTCTGATCCTAAGTCTGCTATATATAATGCCTGAGAAAAGACTTGACTTTTAAATACTACAAATGTAAGATTAAAAAAATAAAAGCGTTGAAAGAAAGGGGTATCTATGAAAAAAAGACGGAAAAAACAAAGCACTAAAAAATCTTACACTTGTAGGATTTTGGGGTTAATAATGGCTATAACAGTAATTGCTATTTGGGGAGGTGTTTTATTAAAAAGATCAATTACGGAATCACCAGAAGACACACTGGTGGAATATATGAATCATATTGAAAAAAAGGAATATGAAGCGATGTATGCCATGATAGATTCAGGAGAGAAAGGTTATCTGGAAAAAGAAGAATACATACAAAGAAATTCTAAGATATACGAAGGAATAGAGGTCACTGACATCAAAATCGATCACATAGTGAATAAAGAGAAAAAAGCAGATACAGTTACGCTTTCGTATGAAACATCATGTAATACAATTGCCGGAACAATACAATTTGACAATATGGCGGAACTGAAGAAGACGAAACAGGGATATAAATTAGTATGGCAGGATAGTTTGATTTTTCCAGATTTAGAGAGTGATGATAAAATAAGCGTTACTACCTCAAAAGCGGAGCGAGGAGAAATATTAGATCGGAATGGTAAAATGCTTGCAGGAAAAGGTGTAGCGACATCGGTTGGTATTATACCGGGAAAGCTGGAAGACAGGAATGTATCTCTTGAAAAAATAGCAGAGTTATTGAAGATAGACGTAGAAACAATAAATAACAAACTTACAGCAAAGTGGGTGAAAGAAGATTCTTTTGTACCAATTGAAACAATTCCAAAAGTAAAAGAAACAGATTTAATGAAAATACAGCCAGAAGAAAAGACGCTTGAGGAGCAGGAGCGTCAGAATAAACTTCTGGAAATTCCGGGGGTTATGCTGTCAGATGTGGAAGTTAGATCCTATGAGTTAGGGGAAGCAGCCGCTCATTTAATTGGTTATGTACAATCTGTAACGGCAGAGGATTTGGAAAATCATCCGGGGGAAGGATATACAAACGAAAGTGTAATCGGAAGGTCTGGGTTGGAAAAAATATATGAAAAGCAATTAAAAGGAAAAGATGGTTGTGATATAAAGATTCTAGATAGCGATGGGGAAGAAAAAGAAGTTCTTGTAGGCACTTTTAAAGAAGATGGTAAAGATATAAGATTGACGATAGATTCTGACTTGCAAAAATCATTATATGAGCAGTTTAAAGAAGATCCGGGGTGCTCTGTTGCAATGAATCCTTATACGGGAGAAGTATTGGCTTTGGTCAGTACTCCATCTTATGACAATAATGAATTTATACGAGGATTATCATCAGAAAAATGGACATCATTAAATGAAGATGAAAAGAAACCTTTATATAATCGTTTCCGTCAAGTATGGTGTCCTGGTTCAACATTTAAGCCAGTTGTAGCAGGAATTGGGTTGAAAACGGAAACCATAGATCCAAAAGAGGATTTTGGAAATGAAGGTCTGGAATGGCAGAAAGATTCGTCCTGGGGATCTTATCAAGTGACAACACTTCATGAGTATGAACCGGTTATTATGAAGAATGCAATTATTTATTCTGATAATATTTACTTTGCAAAGGCTGCTCTTAAAATTGGAAGTGAAAATTTTATGAATACTTTAAATGAAATAGGCTTTAATCAGAATATACCGTTTGAGATTGCGATGCAGGAATCAACATATTCAAATACGGATAAAATAGAAACAGAAATACAACTGGCAGATAGTGGCTATGGACAAGGGCAGATTCTTGTAAATCCGTTACATTTGGCAAGTATTTATACTTCGTTTTTAAATGAAGGGAATATGGTAAAGCCGTATTTAACATACGAAGAAGAGGCTGCCGGTGAAATATGGATAGAAAATGCTTTTACCAAAGAAAATGTAGAGGAAATTATGCAAGGTGTAGAAGGTGTTGTAAATAATCCAGAAGGAACCGGATATGCGGCACATCGTGACGATATTTTACTGGCTGGAAAAACGGGGACAGCAGAGTTGAAAGCAACGAAAGAAGATACTTCTGGTAAAGAAATCGGGTGGTTTTCAGTGTTTACAGCAGAGGAAAATGTAGACAGACCAATTCTTCTCATCAGTATGGTTGAGAATGTGAAAGGAATCGGTGGAAGTGGTTATGTTGTTAGAAAAGATGCAACAGTATTGGATGAGTATTTTAAAGAATAAAAAAATTTTTACAAGAAATTATTACAAATGTAAGATTTTGACAGTGATATTGATAATTCTTATGGTTTTTACAGGATGCAGACAAGAAAGAATCACAGAAAAAGTACAAAAGAAAGAAACTGTAGAATCTGCAATGTATGCTGAAGCGAAAGAAATAGCACAAACTTTTCAGAATATCTATATACAGGAGAAGTCAGAGTTAAATACATTAAAAACGAAAAGAAAAATTATCAATTGTCTGAAAATGCAAGGATATGCGGCAGTAGATCGTGATAATCAGATTGATATGGTCAACAGTGAAAAGGTAGAAAAATTTTGCAAAGCAGCGGAAAAAGAAGAACAGGCAGCAGTTGACATTATTGTCGTATTTGATGAAGGGGAAATTATACAATATCATTTAGAGTCAATGGATGGAAAGGTGGATGTTCGATTATGTCAGGTTGAATGGAAAGATAATAATCCACAGGCCGAATATTATGATGAATATGAAGCGTATGCGTGGAAATATACGGAAAAAGGATATTTGTTTATTGAAGAGTACCGTCCACCGGGATTTGATGGAGCACCGGGGGAGACTGGATTCAGAGTACAGCCATTGAATGAAACGTGCAGAGAATTGAATCGGAAATATGTTATGCCGTTAGGGTATACGCTTAATAATCTATTGATTACAAATTGGGATGAGCAGAATTATACGGAACTTGATTTTTATGACCTTTATGAAAAAATGTATCATATGAAATATGGAAAGCAAGTCTCCTATGAAGCAAATTTCGGTGGAGCAGAATATGAAGTTCCAGAAGATGAGTTTGAAGAGGTTTTGCAGACATATTTACCATTTGACAGTACTGAGATTGAAAAGGGAACTTTTTATAACTGTGATGACAAAACTTTTAGATACAGACCGAGAGGATTGTATGATTGTGAATTTCCATATGAGCCATATCCGGAAGTTATTTCATATGAAAAATTGCACGATGGAACATTAAAACTTACGATAGAAGCAGTATGGGAAATTAGAATGTTAGACAAGGCAATTACCAGTGAATTGATTATAAAACCTATGAAAGACGGAAGTTTTCAGTATTTATCAAATAAAGTAATCAAATCAGATCAAAATGCAAATGCAGGGTGGTATATGCCAAGATTGACAGAAGAAGAGTGGAAAGCAAATTATAGCAATAATTAGGGGGCAATATGAAAAGAAAAAGCATCTTGTTAGTACTTTGTATAGGAATGGTTCTGACTTCCTGCAAAAACATAAAAACACTAAACGATTCAGATGTAAAAAATGAGAAGAGTCAGAAAAAAACTGTTATGGAAATTCAAGATAAGGGATATGATTTGCCAATTGATGAAAAAAAGAAAAAGGAAGTAGTGAACGATTGTGAAGAGAATATGGAGGCCATCCGAGATATTTATTCTGAATTTAATGGAATGCAAGAAGCGGATCAGAATGTTGCCAGGCAAATGATGGATCGGATGAAAGAGATTATCAAACAAAATGGAAATCCGGTAAGGGGTTCAGATCATTATTCTGTTATGGAAAATTATCAGAAGATGGAAATGTTTTTGAATGCTGCCAGGCAAGAAGAAAAAGACAACGTAATTTTATATGAAATTGATATAGATGGAGGAATTACCAGAAAAGAATATACATATGATGGGGAAAACATGTTTGTTATGTCAGCAAAAATGTTGTGGAACGATGATACAGAGCCGATGCTTACCTATATTTCTCTTTCAAAAATAAAGGAATGGAAATACACAGAATATGGGAACTTTTGCTATGAAGTATGTGTACCGGAACCACCGGAAGTGACAGAAATTGTTGATGGAAGTTGTATTATCCGAGTTAGACCATTAAATGAGGAATGCCTGGAATATTCAGAAAAATATGTAGGGCCATTGGGTTATCAGGGAAACAATCTACTGTGCTCAAACTGGAATATAGAGAATATGCAAGATCTGGACTATAATGGGATTTTTGAATATCTTTATAATATGAAATACGGGGAAAAATTTAGCAATGAAACTGGAGTAGCAGGAGTTACGGCAGATGAGTTTGAAAGTGTAATTATGACATATCTTCCTGTTACCGCAGAAGAACTAAAAGAATGGGCGGTGTATGATGAACAAAGTAATACTTATGCGTGGCAACGTTTGGGATGTGGTAATTATGCACCAACACATTTCGGATTATCATTGCCGGAAGTAATTGAAATCAAGTATAATGAAGATGGAACAGTTGTATTGACTATAAATGCAGTTTGTGATTCTGTAGTGTGTAATGATGCGGTTATTACACATGAACTTACGGTGAAATTTCAGAATGATGGATCGGTTCATTATGTTGGAAACAGGATTTTAGATAATGGAATCGATAATATACCAAAATATCAGTATCGATTAGATAAGTTGCAGGATTGATCAGCAACGAAGAAAGGTAGAAGAGAATGGAAGAACAGATAAAAAAGATTTATGAAAAGCAAAAAAATGGTCGCATCAGAATGATACGAAATGTGCTGTTGATTTATGTAGCATTGATTTGTATTGTAAGTATTTTTAAAGGGAATCCATTTCCACATCAAGAGACAGTACTCTTTTTCAATGTGAAACAGTCGGGCTGGATCACAACAGATTCCTATCTTCTATGGGGCTGTGCGGTGCTTGATCTGATTGTGGTCATGTTGATTGAAATTTGTAATATTCTCCGAGAGTTTTCAAAAATTGATCGGATGCTGTCGCAGGAATGTGATGCAGAGAAATATTTAGAAATGTTGGAGGGGATGATAAAATACGGAAAGAGTCTGGATTATAAAGGTTTTCAAAAAAATGTAGTATTGATGGCTCAACCTAAGTATATAGTTGCACTTATTGCTAATGGAGAACTACAGAAAGCAGAAGAATATACAAAGAATGAATGGAAAGGAAAAAAAGAGGGACGTTCCTGGCAGCAGGTTGTGACGAATCTTGAACTGACGAAGAAATATCAGGAGAAAGATGGAGCTGGATATTCTGATACATTAGAAAAAGCAGGAAACGTATTTCAGAATAATCCGCTGTTTATGGCAAAAAAGTTTATGCTGAAAGAGGAAGATGAGGCAGCAATAAGATTACTGGAAGATGATACAGAAAAGTTGCCATATTATGAGGTTACACGCAGACTTCTGCTTGGAGTATGTTACTACAGAGTAGGGAAAGAACAACAGGGAAAAGAATGCATGGAATATGTAATTGCCCATGGTAATACGTTGGATTGTAAAAAAGAAGCCCAAAAATATATAGGAATGTAAGTGAGGATATACCTTAAAATAATCAGATAACAATATTGAAGAGATTACGAAGAAAAAGAAAGAACTGATAACAGGAAATTAGGTTACCAGTTCTTCTTTTTTATTTCCAAATACCAAAATCAGAAAGTATAGTTTCGGTTATTTCAGTAGCCTGACTTCCGGTTGCGTTGGAAGGAGCTTGAATATTTGTAGCAAAGTAGTAAGTATTATTATCTGATTCAATGTATCCGACAAACCAGCCATTGACATCTTTACCATTGACACGTCCGGTTCCGGTTTTTCCGTAAAGAGAACCAGAAGAGGTAGTGGAAAGTAACAGGGCATTTTTTACTGCTTGTATATTTTTTCTATCAAAATGAAAATTATTTTGGTAGAAATTCTGTAGTAATTCTACTTGTTCTATTGGAGAGATTTTCAGAGAAAAATCTGTCCAATAGAGATTTAAGTTTGTTCCAGTATTCTGATTACCATAGTTTATTGTCTGTAAAAATGTCTTTACGGATTGAAAACCTGCCTGTGAATCAATTGCCTGAAAATACCAGTTCACGGAATTATGCATAGCCGAGGTCAAATCTTGATCAGATTCCCAAGATTCAAAAGGACAGGGTTCTCCATTCCATGTGAAAGTGGAATGTTCCGGTGTAATGATTCCAGATTCCAAGCCAAGTAATGCATCGTATATTTTATAAGTTGAATTCGGTGGTATACGTGTGGAAGCATTATCTATATTATAAATATTCCACTTATCAGTAGCCTGATCATATAAAACAAAACTTCCAGTGTAGTCCCCAAAATTGGAAGAAAGATTTAGCTGAGTAATATTCTTTTCGGTTGTGTCAAAATGATACCCAGTCTGATCAGAAGCATAAACAGAAAGTATG
>ENA-OQNI01000324-OQNI01000324.1-human-gut-metagenome-genome-assembly--contig:-NODE-324-length-69972-cov-33.192641_pt1 | contig 69972 bp, 59 predicted proteins | sample MGYA00242627_ERZ504876 | MGnify/ENA primary metagenome ERZ504876 (study PRJEB26092, sample SAMD00036386) | human gut metagenome | host: Homo sapiens | study: EMG produced TPA metagenomics assembly of... | reverse complement strand
TTCAGCTGACGCATAGTATAATTACCATTGGTATTGTTATTTAGTAGCATAATTAATTATACCAAAAAATCGCTCAGACCTCACGGTCTGGGCGATTTTTCTGTCAGGGGAGTTTTTTTACAGCCCCATTTTTCTGTGAATATAATTCTAAAAATTAAAAGACTTTCTATAAATCAGATTTATAGAAAGCCTCTTAATTACTGCGGATAACAGGACTTGAACCTGCACGGTTGCCCACTGGTACCTAAAACCAGCGCGTCTGCCAATTCCGCCATATCCGCATATTCAATTATATTTTCATCCTGTCTGATGATAAAAAAATAACGGAAAGCAAATGCTTTCCGCTAATGAGGCATCGGGGATTCGAACCCCGGACAACTTGATTAAAAGTCAAGTGCTCTACCGACTGAGCTAATACCCCATAAAAAGGACTGGGCTAGCTGGATTCGAACCAGCGAATGCAGCAGTCAAAGTGCTGTGCCTTACCGCTTGGCGATAGCCCAATGGGCGAAGGGTGGATACAGGGATTCGAACCCTGGGCCTCCAGAGCCACAATCTGGCGCGCTAACCAACTGCGCTATACCCACCACAACGTGCCTGAAGGGATTCGAACCCCCGACCCACGGCTTAGAAGGCCGTTGCTCTATCCAGCTGAGCTACAGACACATGCTCTCTTCTCAGAGAAGCGGGTGATGGGAATCGAACCCACGTATCCAGCTTGGAAGGCTGGTGTTCTACCATTGAACTACACCCGCATGCTTGCGGTAATAAGTTTACAGCAGTCGGGGTGACAGGATTCGAACCTGCGGCCTCCTGGTCCCAAACCAGGCGCTCTAGCCAAGCTGAGCCACACCCCGATGTACCATTTACTTATGGTTTTTATTAAGTTGTTGTCGTCTTCGTTTGTGTTTCGTTTTCGTTTCCTGCCTGACGACAAGTGATATTATATTATAGCAATCTACAAATGTCAACACCTTTTTTGAATTTTTTTAAAAAAACTTTTTTTCACGTTTTTTCCGCCTATTTAAAGGTTTTCTTGTCATTTGCGACTGGCTTATGGTATCATGAAACCATAATTAAAGTCAAGAAAAAAAGCAAATAATAAGGAGATGTTTTTACATGGATATAAAATTATTTCAGCAGAAGCTTAATGACATCTGTGCCATCGCTGAGGAAAACAATAAGCAGCTCTCCCAGCAGCAGATCCGTGACCATTTCGATGAATCGGATCTGAGCACTTCACAGCTTGTAAAGATCCTGCAGTATCTCAAATTAAAGGGGATCACCATCGAAGGCGCCGATGAAGGCACCGGTGCTGCCAGAGCAGATGCTGTTTCATCCGAATCCGGCGACAAGGAAGAGCTTCCGGGTACCCGTGCTGCTCTTACTGCCGAGGAACAGGCTTATCTCAGTGACTATATGGAAAGTTTTTCCCCGGAGGGACTTGATCCGGATGATCTTGCGTCCCTCTTTCAGGCCTTTGCAAAGGGAGACACTGCTGCCGAAGGTGCACTGACACAGTTCTACATGGCTCAGGCAGCCCAGATGGCCGCTGAACTGAACTGTGAGGAAATCCACCTGGCTGATCTCATTCAGGAGGCAAATCTGGCCCTTCTGGCGTCTCTCAAAGAGACAGACCCACAGGAGAAAAACGATGCCTGGATGCGTGGTCGTATCCGCAGTGGGATCCTTCATGCCATTGAGGAACAGACACAACAGAAATTCCGTGACGACTATCTGGTATCCAAGGTAGAAAACCTGGAGGCTGCGGTTAAAGAACTCACAGACGATGATGACGCCACCAAATTCACCATTGATGAGCTTGCCGTGATCCTGGATATGAATGTGGATGAGATCCGGGATGTACTTCGCCTTACCGGAGATGATAAATAAAGCTTTCTTCATATTCTTCACAAAAACGGGTCTGACATAGCTTGTCAGACCCGTAATCTTAATATTCTTTATGCTTTTTCTTCCCGTTTCAGCTCCGCCGGTTCTGCCAGATGGATCTTTCCTTCCCGAAATATGTGGATAAATACCTCCGCCATATCCGGATCGAACTGTTTTCCTTCCTCTTCTCTTATGATCCGAAGAGCTTTTTCCACTGGCATCAGTTCTTTATAACAACGTTTGGATGTCATGGCATCAAAGGAATCTGCGATGCAGAGGATCCTTGCAGATGCCGGGATATCTTCTCCCGCGATCCTCCTTGGATAGCCGTTTCCGTCATAACGTTCGTGATGACCAATAACCGCAGGGATAACATAATCCAGCGACGGAAGGTGACGGATGATCCCGATGGACGCTTCCACATGACCTTTCATGATCTCATACTCTTCATCCGTAAGCTTGCCTTCTTTATTCAGGATATGCTCCGGGATCCCGATCTTTCCAACATCATGAAGAAGCGCCGCCTGACGGATGATCTCCACCATTTCCGTTGTATAGTTCAGCGCCTTTGCAAGACTTGTTGCGTAATAAGCCACATTGTTGGAATGTCCGAAGGTATAATGATCTTTGGTATCAATGGCTGCAGTCAGCGCATAGATCGTGGATTCATAGGACTGATAAATATGTTCATGATCGGATTTCTTACCCGCATTTTCTTCATCCAGGCTTTCCTTCAGCATGGTGTCAAAAATCTCGATGCCATTTTTACCGCTGCGCTTTACATGATATACTGCCAGGTCCGCATTATCCAGGAGCTCCTTTGCTGAGCGTGCCGCATAAGGCGCCGCACTGATCCCCACGCTTACCGTAAGGATCTTCAGCTTGTAGTCTGCAGAATCGTTGCGCATATGCAGGATCTGCTTCTGTATGGATTCTGCCAGATTTCTGGCGGAAAAAATATCGTAATTTGGCATCAGGACCGCAAATTCCTTGGCACTGTGACGTGCCACATATCCCTGTTCTCCCACACTTGCCTGGATGATATCTGCCACCTTTCGAAGTGCAACATCTCCCTGCTGATTTCCGTACAGCTGATTGTACAGCTTGAAATCATCAATATTGAACAGGATCAGTGCAAGCGAACCCTCTTTATTTTTTTCGTATTCCTCATCCAGGATCTCATAAAAATATTTCCGGTTCAGAAGGCCCGTCAGTTCATCGGTCCTTGCCTCAGTCCATGCCGCCTCATAAAGTCTGGCATTTTTGATGGCAATGGAAGCTACTGAGCTGACCGAAGACAACATGGCAAGGTCATTATGGTTCAGATTCCTGTGTCCGTCACCGGAAATCGCAATGATCCCGGCCAGATCATCATTTTGTCGAAGACCTGCACAATATTCGATACCCAGCTCTGAAAACATATGTTTCTCCGACTCCCACATGGATTTGTAGGCTGTGGAAGAACGAAAATCACGGATCACCACACAGTCCTCATTTCTGGTAAGCCAGGTGACCACCGGATTATCCGCTTTCAGCGAAAAGGTCAGATCGTTCAACGGACGGTTACTGTAAACAGCCTGATATTCCCCTGATTTTTTGTCTCTCAGACAAATATAGATCCGTCCTGCATTGGTAGTTTCCTTCAGCACATTTACCGTATTGCGCAGGATCTCTCCTACCCGGAGTGTCCTGGATACTGACTGGCTGAAATCTTTCAGCTCCTGAGACTGCTGGATCTCTTTTTTGATAAAAACATTGTTCATCAGACATTTCCACAGCACTGTGACCAGCCATGCAGATATAAGAAAAACGAAAGAAAAGATCAGCACATGATACTCACTGGCTGCAGGGAGCAGCATTCGGATATAACTCATCAGGTACGGTGAAAGATTGATAAACAGTACTACCGTCAGGACCACGCCCACACCAAAACAAACCCCATCTGACGCAAGACGGCGCATCTGGAACAGCCGTCTTCTGGTCAGTGCATAAAGCATCAGGACAGCATTGATCAGACCGCTGACAATATCGATGGGGAATCCGGAAAATACCGGCACTGCCAGCGCAAGGTTTCCCACAAAAATGATCAGTATCCCCACAAGGATCGGTTCGATCTGTTTGCGGTATCCGGGATGTCTCCGGCATCCGCGGTACATGGTAATAAAAATCTGGATAATGGTGATCCCTGCTACCACAAAGAACAAAAGGAACCAGGGTGTGATCTTATAAACAAAATGCGCACCACCGTTTTTACGGATCAGATCTGGCCAGCGCAGGAGGATCCCGCCCGGAATGTTGATCACAAAAAGCAGCAGCATCAAAAACAATGGGATCTTGCTTTTTCTGCCCATACGCACTCCCATGAATTCGCTGATGAACACATAGTAAAAATATGGCAGAAACAGGATTCCGGCCAGAGACACATAATACCACAGGATGTAAGAGGGTCCTGCCTCCATACGCATCAGAAAAGAGCCCAGCGTCCAGCAGAGCATTCCTCCCAGCACACACATGAAACTGTTGATGATCCGGCTGCGCTTACCAGCCAGAAGAGTCAGTATCATAAATGTATAGAAAAAAACTGAAATGATTGAAAATGATATATAGCTTTCCATAGTTACTTCCTCATATTCCCTAATCCGATCTCATCCTGCAGTCTCAAAAGTTCCGCCACCTCATAATAAGGAGTGCTCATATGCCGTGGTTTCCGTCCTTTTCTGGACTCATACAGATGAAAGGTACCACAGCGCAGGATGGTCACCACAAGGGGATCCATTCCCAGGATTTTCTTCAGATCCCGGTAATCCTGATCGATATATTTGAAATATGTGGTCAGAAGTTCTTTCAGAATATCCGTGCTCATAGCCTGATACATCAGCGCTTCTTTTTTTACTTCTATATAAAGATGCAGATATGGGCGTTTTTTCTCATTATATTCTTTCACTGCGATCCAATCCGTAACCGGCTGCCCGGACAGCTGGATCACACTTTTGATACCATTTTCCGAAATCCTGGTAAAGCCTGCGATATCAATGATCCACGGAACACGGTCTATATACTCAAATCTTGGGATCTGTGTCCGATCCTCCTGGTTGGTAAGACCCACGCATCGATACATATCTCCCACACGGTACCTGGCAAAGGCTCCGCCCTTCAGCACAGTGATCACAAGCTCATATTTCTCCCCGGGAACAACCTCATCCATAAGATAGGTCGGAGGAGTGAACGTGGGATCCTCATAATTATGGAGCATATCCTTTTCGGTGATAAATTCATAAAAGCAGGTATCCGGGAAAAAGTACATTCCGTTCCTGGTCCAGGTCTCGGTTCCTATAATGGAAGGTTCCGTTCCTGCAAAAAGCGCCATGGGCCGAACTCCCCACATTTCCTCCAGATCATCCTTATAGCACTGGTTGTCGGTTCCTGCCACCATAAATCCCTTCAGGTGAAAAAGGTCTTTCGGAAGAAGCTCCCGTTTCTCCTTCTTACAGATCTTTTTGGCATTCAGGATCCTTTTCAGCATCTTTGGTTTATACTGCAGAAGTTCCGAAAAGGAGGTTTTGCTTTTTCCTGATGATACGCTTCCGGTGAGGCTCTGGCTTACTGCATAGGCCACACTTCCAAGTCCGAAGAAAAATTCCACGTCCTGTTTCATGGCCATCTTGAAGCCCTCTTTGTTCCGCTCACCAAAGCTCATATTTACCGCATCTTCCACTTCCGGAAGAAAACGGATGTCGATATCTTCTTTTAGCGCCAGTGGAAAAAGGCCGGTAGCAAAAGGCAGCGGTGCCAGTCCGTAAAGGATCTTGTCCGTTTCCTCCACATCAAATTTGCCCTTTTCACGGCTTGTAGCCAATATGAGGCAGGCAACTACATTGTTCCTGTAGGTATCCAGCATACTTCTTGTGTATGGTGCTACCTTTATCGGATGGCGTCCGCCTTCCCAGGTCGTCTGTATCCAGATGATCGGATTCCCCGGAAGAGTTTCACTTCTCTTCTGGAGGAGCATATCCGCATAATCCTCATAAGTGGTAAGAGGTACCAGCCGACGGAACTCATCGATCCCGGATGGTCTCCTGCCCTTCAGAATGCTTTTGCCCAGTTCACAGTCTGACCAGAGCTGGATCTGCTCTTCCATCAGGCGATTCTGGATCTTCATGTAATCCTGCATTGTCAGATCAAGAAATCCGCAATATTCTTTCCAGATAGCATCATACTGCTGTTTTCGAAGCTTTTCGCCAAGACTCACCGCCTTTTCCCCCCTTTTCGCCATGTTTTTATGCAGGCAGCTGTACTGTTTCGGTCTGGGATCAGAAAGGGAGTTGTCTGCTGATACGCTCCGTAATTACTGAATGTTTCCGGAAACACGATCCTGTCCTGGTAAAAAATGTACAATATGTTCCACACGATAAGGACCACAAAAGCCCCCAGCGCCTTCCCGGATCCCAGAAATCCGGCCAGGCAAAAATAAAATCCGGCGAACCACAGAACGCCAGGATGTCGGCAGAGTGCATAAACACCCTCTGTATAAGCCAGCCTTTCATGATTTTCTTTGACATATGTCTCATCAAAGGGCAGCGCAAAAAACAATGTATAGATCAACAGTCCCAGAAACAGGAGCGCTGCTGCCAGAAAAACAGCAGAAATAAAAAAAGAACTTCCCCGCCGCGGCCAGCAGTTCCGGATCACCAGACCTGTTGACACTGCGATCAGGAAACATCCTATGCTAAAAAACGGGTGGAGAAAGCTTTTTTTCAGTCGGATACTGTTATGATCATACAGGAAGCAGCATAAAAAGCCGATACTTCCTATAATAACCGCAGTCATGCGTATTTTCCCCCTTCATTTATGTAAAGCGGACCTTCTCATTCCGCTCTGCTGCATTCTCAGGAACGAGACCCATTCATGGTCAGTACCCTAAAGAATGCTCTATATTACTAGAAAACAGCTACTTGTTCATTATATAGCACATAGCTGACTTTCGCAATCGTTTTTGACTAATATATGCTGAATATTGGCACAAATTTTATCAATTATGACAGTTTATTTGTTTTTTCTGCCGGAATCAGAGGTAACGGATCTCTACGTGCATTTCGCCCTTTCCATCTGTCTCCATTACTGCATAGCTTGGACGGCGTCCCCGTTGTCTGGGATAAGCCAGACTTCCGGGATTTACTAGAAGCACACCTGCTTCCTTTTCAACAACCGGTACGTGGATATGTCCGAAAAAAGCCGCATTGCATCCCCTTGAGCGGGCAGCTTCTGCCAGCTGATCAAAGGCCATGGATACACCGTAGTAATGACCGTGAGTTACCAGGATCTTATTTCCCTCGACCTCGATCACATCTTCTCTCGGAAGATCCGAGAAAAAATCATTATTTCCGGACACAATACTGCAGGGACATTCTGCAAGGGCTTCGATATAAAATTCTCTGCCTTCCACATCTCCACAATGTACCAGCATGTCAAAAGGAGCCTCCCGATTTATCGCGATCTCCAGGTTTTCATCTCTTCCGTGAGTATCGCTTACGATCAGCACCTTCATACAAGCTCTTCCTTTATAAGGCAAAGAGCTTTTCCACGATGGCTGATCCTGTTCTTTTCTTCCATGGAAAGCTCTGCGGAAGTACAGCCATATTCCGGAAGATAAAAGATCGGGTCATAGCCAAAGCCATTCTCCCCTTTTTCCTCGTAGCCGATGCGGCCTTCCATGGCAGCACGGACTGTCTTTCTTCTGCCATCCGGGAAAACTGCCGCAATAGCACATACAAAACGTGCAGTACGTTTCTCATCAGGTACACCTTCCAGACGCTGGATCAGGTTTGCGTTTTTAATATGATAAGAAGTATCCTCACCCATATAGCGTGCGGAATAGATTCCCGGCTCTTTGTTCAGATAGTCGATCTCCAGACCGGAATCATCTGCCAGAACGATCTCGCCAGTCATTTTACTGATTGCTTCTGCCTTGATCATGGCATTTTCTTCAAAGCTTTTTCCATTTTCATCAATATCCGCATGGATCCCGGCATCCTTCAGGGAAAGGATCTCCAGAGAAGGATCCGCAAGTATCCTTCGGATCTCCTTCATTTTATCCTCATTTCCGGTAGCAAAAATGATCTTTTTCATTCTTTAATACTTCCTTTCTTCGGCGGACGTGGTCCAAGAAACTGGTAATAGTAGGTTTTCATCATTCCGTTATAGATCTTACGGTTTTTATCTGCCTTACGGCCGATGTCATTCTCTGCCTTGTCATAGGCAGTGATCAGATACATGGACCATCGATCCAGCCCCTTATAGCTTTCACCGATCTCACGGTACAGTGCAGGGAGATTGGATTTTTCTTCGATCCGCTCACCATATGGCGGATTTGTCACGATAAAACCAAAGGGTTTGGAATGGCGGAGTTCACTGACCGGGCGCTGCTGGAAATGGATCAGTCTGTCCACTCCTGCCATTTTTGCGTTGGCGCGTGCTGCCTTGATGGCAGCTGCATCGATATCAAAGCCCTGGATATCGGTTTCAATATCAAGATTTACACGTTCTCTGGCTTCTTCTCTTGCATCCTCCCAGCATTCCTTCGGGATCAGATGCTCCCAGCTCTCGGCCAGAAAATGACGGTTCAGTCCCGGCGCCATATCCGCTGCCATCATTGCCGCCTCAATAGGAAAGGTGCCGCTTCCGCAGAACGGATCGACAAGAATACGGTCCTTTTTCCAGGGGGTGAGCATCAAAAGAGCGCTGGCAAGCGTCTCGGTGATAGGTGCCTTGACAGTCATCTGGCGATACCCTCTCTTATGGAGGGATACTCCTGAAGTGTCGATTCCGATCAGAGCTACGTCTTTCATAAAGGCCACACGGATAGGAAATTCCGGACCATCTTCCGGAAACCAGGAAATCCCGTAAATGCCTTTGAGACGCTCTACAATGGCTTTTTTCATAATGGACTGGATATCAGATGGACTAAAAAGCTTACTTTTGATGGAGTTTGCCTTGGCTACCCAGAATTTACCGTTTTTCGGTATGTAATTCTCCCATGGGAGAGCCTTGGTCTTTTCAAAAAGCTCATCAAAAGTCTCAGCCTTTACTTCGCCTATTTTCAGAAGCACACGTTCTGTGGTACGAAGGAACAGATTGGCGTCTGCCACACCCTGGGCATCAGCCTCAAAGGTTACTCTTCCGTCTTCCACCCTGGTCACTTCATAGCCAAGATCCAGTATTTCACGCTTCAGCACCGCCTCTGTTCCAAAATGACAGGGCGCCGTTAATTCCCACAGATTCATAAAGTGATCTCCCGTACTGTATTTCCTTCAAAATCTTTAATGGTAAAAATTCCGTTCTCAAGGATTGCATAGGTCGGCGGGTTACCTTCCTTTGGAATGGATACGGAACCTGGGTTCAGAAGGATATAATTCCCCATATTTTCTGCCTTCAGCACATGTGTATGGCCGTGGATCAGAATGTCTCCGTCCATCATCGGCGGAAGATTATCCTTATTATAGATATGACCGTGTGTGGCGTACATCGTTTTTCCTTCGATGGCAAGGATACAGTAATCTGCCATAACCGGGAAGTCCAGGACCATCTGATCCACCTCTGCCTCACAGTTTCCGCGTACTGCATAGATCTGGTTTTTTCTCTCATTTAAAAGGCGGATGACTTCCTTTGGTGCGTATTCCTTCGGAAGGTCATTTCTTGGTCCGTGATAAAGCAGATCTCCCAGAAGCACCAGTCTCTCCGCCTTCTCCTTGTCATATGCTTCCAGCATTTTCCGGCAGTAATATGCCGAACCATGTACATCGGACGCAAACATATATTTCATAATCTTTTCTCCTTGTAATTTGTGTTGGTTTTTATCTCTGTTCTTTACATTATCATGATTTCCTTTAAAATACAAGATTTGTTACAGATATGCATTCGCAATCTGATTTGATATTGTCCGCTTTTTTTATCCGCGCACAAGATTTCTCCCTCTGTAGGCTGCAAATCCACCAATCACGGACCTGGTACGACAGCCCTGTCTTGCCAGGCTCCGGGCAGCCTGCATGCTGGCGCCGCCGCGGTCGCAGTAAAATATCAGCAGCTTATCTTTGGGAAAACGATATTTCTGATCCTGTTTTTTCTCAAGATATTCCTCCAGCTCTCTGTATGGAATATTTACCGCGTTCCGGACATGTCCCCTTCTGTAGGCGGCAGAATCCCGGAGATCTATGATAACAGCGTCGCTGCGCTCCACATAATAATCCAGCATTTTTGCAGAGATAGTTTCGATCTGAAACATGGAAAAAATCTCCTCTTTTTGGTATATTATATGGAAGCTTCCGGGTGAATGTTCCCTTATATGTATTTAAGCGGGAAAAGCCATCTCTGACTTTTCCCGCTTTTCTTATCCTTTAATATCTGTCAGAGCCTCTGTCCTTCTCAGAATCATATTCATCGGAAATTTTGTTTCCGTAGCTGCTTTTGGAACTGTTTCTGGAAGAATTTCCCGAACTGTTCTTAGAGCTGTTTTTTCCGCAGTTTCTGGAAGCACTTTCCCCGTGATTTTTTCCTGCATAATTAGACTCATTTCTGTCTGTTTCGTAATTTTTCGCCATTTGAATTACCTCCTGATGAAGTTGATTTTACGGCTTTCCGAAGCTTTCTGCCGCTTTTTATTACAGGAAATAGTATCCCAAAAAGTTTGGAGATTATTCGCCAAAATCATATTGCTTTTTTTTCCAGTTTATATTATAATCATTCTTGTAAAAAGAATTTACCCTTCAAAAATTTTTTTTACATAACCCCTTATTTAATTATTTATACTCCCCTCGAAACACCCGGTAGCTCCCCTACCGGGTGTTTCTCTATACAAAAACAAGCCGCCGGATGACGATCACAGTCGCTCCGGCAGCTTGTTTTTTATCCGTTGATCGGATTTACATGCACCATACAGTGCTTTACATCTTTGAATTTATTCTCGATCGTATGATGTACATTTTCCGCAATATCATGTGCATCAAAAAGGGAAATACTTCCATCTGCTGCGATCTCGATATCCACATACATCTTGGATCCGAAAAGACGGGTTTTAAGAAGGTCTACTCTTCTGACGCCCGGTACCTTGAGGATCTCTCTCTTCATGGATTCCTCAGTTTTTGCATCACAGGAATGATCTACCATCTTGTCAATGGCATCCCTGAAAATGTCGATCGATGCCTTGGCGATCATAACGCAGATCACGATACTGGCGATCGGATCCAGGATCGGGTATCCCAGTCTTGCTCCTAAAATACCGACAAAAGCTCCGATAGAGGAAAGTGCATCTGAACGATGGTGCCATGCATCTGCCATCAGGGCTCCTGAATTGATCTTCTTTGCAGCACCTCTTGTATACCAGAACATCCACTCTTTTACCACAATGGATACCACTGCTGCAATCAGTGCAAGTGTTCCCGGAATGGCAATGGTTCCGCCGGATGTGCTTTTTACGATATCACGGGCACCGGTAATTCCGATCCCGAGACCAGTGACAAGCAGCATTCCTGCAAGGACAATGGAAGAAACACACTCCATTCTTTCATGTCCGTACTGGTGCTCTTTGTCTGATTTCTTTGTAGAAAGACGGACACCGATGATTACGATGAAGGTGCTTCCCACATCTGATGCAGAATGAATGGCATCCGAGATCATTGCTCCTGAATGTGCCACAATACCTGCGATCAGTTTAAATACAGATAATAAAAGGTTTACCAGAATACTGATCCCGGATACCTTCATTGCTGTCTGCTGTTCCCATGAAGCTGTTTTTTCTGTATCATGTATAATTGTTTTGTTTTCTGTGTGTTCCATAAACAGAATCTCCTTTTAAATATATGATCAGGTTCTTCTTATGGCACAACATTTTCCGTGAAAAAACCGGCAGTTCCTTCACTACTCGCTGCAGTGCGATTTTCCGCCGGTGTTCTTTCTTTTCTGTATAGGGATATCCCAGCTTCTACCTTCTGTTCCATCCATATTTTGCAGTAAAAAAGACATACCTGCGAAACATACACTGTCCCGCAGATATGTCTGAAAGCAAAGTCACATTCTGCTTCACCTCATATTCCGTGAATGCAGGTTCTTTGCAATTACGTTTAAATCCATATCCGCTGCCGCTTCCTGCGGCCCGGCCCCATGCCTTCGATAAATATTTTCGATTCCGAAAAGCATCGCCTGCTCAGTTTGTACTGTTGATCTCGCATCCTGTTCGAATGTAATGCAGTGCAAAGAGAATTTTTGCAGTCTTACGGGTCTCCCGCTTAACTTCTCAGAAAGGATACACCATGAACCTTATGTTAGTCAAGCCAAAGTTTTTTATTTTACAGGTAGATATCTTCAACTTTCTGTTTATTCCATGTCTGGAAGCATGCTTCGCACTGCACAGTTCTATATCAAATAATAAATCCTCAGTTGTTTGTCAAAAAACCGGGAGCGGATAAATCCGCTCCCGGTTAAGTCTACGATCTGTATTCAGTTGGAATGACTGATTATGCCTGCGGGCCGGCTGCAACGAGTGCTTTACCAGCTGCATTTCCTTCATATTTAGCAAAGTTCTTAACGAATCTTGCAGCAAGATCTTTAGCCTTTGTCTCCCACTCTGCAGCATCTGCATATGTGTCACGTGGGTCAAGGATTGCAGGATCTACGCCCGGAAGCTCTGTCGGAACCTCGAAGTTGAAGAATGGAATCTTCTTTGTCGGAGCTTTAAGGATAGATCCGTCAAGGATAGCATCGATGATACCACGAGTATCTTTGATGGAGATACGTTTTCCAGTTCCATTCCATCCTGTGTTAACGAGGTATGCTTTCGCACCGCTCTTCTCCATTCTCTTAACGAGCTCCTCAGCATATTTTGTCGGATGAAGCTCAAGGAATGCCTGTCCGAAGCATGCGGAGAATGTAGGAGTAGGCTCTGTGATTCCACGCTCTGTACCAGCAAGTTTAGCTGTGAATCCGGAAAGGAAGTAGTACTGTGTCTGCTCCGGTGTCAGGATAGATACTGGAGGAAGTACGCCGAATGCATCTGCGGACAGGAAGATAACCTCTTTCGCTGCCGGTGCAGAAGATACAGGGCGAACAATGTTCTCGATGTGGTTGATCGGGTAAGAAACACGTGTGTTCTCTGTTACGCTCTTGTCAGCGAAGTCGATCTTGCCCTCAGCATCAAGTGTTACGTTCTCAAGAAGAGCGTTTCTCTTGATCGCATTGTAGATGTCCGGCTCAGACTCTTTGTCAAGGTTGATAACCTTAGCGTAGCATCCACCCTCGAAGTTGAATACTCCGTTGTCATCCCAGCCATGCTCGTCATCACCGATCAGAAGACGCTTAGGATCTGTGGAAAGTGTTGTCTTACCTGTTCCGGAAAGACCGAAGAAGATTGCTGTGTTCTCTCCGTTAAGGTCTGTGTTTGCAGAGCAGTGCATGGAAGCGATGCCCTTCAGCGGCAGATAGTAGTTCATCATGGAGAACATACCTTTCTTCATCTCTCCGCCGTACCATGTATTAACGATAACCTGCTCACGGCTTGTAATGTTGAACATTACAGCTGTCTCAGAGTTAAGTCCTAATTCTTTGTAGTTCTCAACTTTAGCCTTGGATGCGTTGTAAACAACGAAATCCGGTTCAAAGTTCTCAAGCTCCTCAGCTGTCGGCTGAATGAACATGTTTGTTACGAAGTGTGCCTGCCATGCAACCTCAACGATGAAGCGGATAGCCATACGTGTGTCTTTGTTAGCTCCGCAGAATGCATCTACTACGAAAAGTTTCTTGTTGGAAAGCTCCTTCTTGGCAAGATCTTTAACTGCATTCCATGCTTCCTGAGTTGCCGGATGGTTATCGTTCTTGTACTCATCGGATGTCCACCAAACTGTGTCCTTGGAGTTCTCATCCATAACGATATATTTGTCTTTAGGGGAACGTCCTGTGTAGATACCTGTCATTACATTGACAGCACCAAGCTCACTGACCTGACCCTTCTCAAATCCTTCAAGCTCCGGTTTGGTCTCTTCCTCAAATAATGTCTCGTAGGAAGGATTGTACACGATCTCAGTTGTTCCGGTAATACCATACTTTGTTAAATCGATTTTTGCCATCTTAACATTTACCTCTCTTCTTTAATAGTAATTATGATAGCCACCTACTGCTGCAGGTTTTTGTCATCCTGCCATAGGAATTGGTCATTCCAACATCCCTATCCACAATTATACATAAATTGTACGTAAAAGCAACCAAAAAAATTCATTTTCCGCAAAAAAATGATAAATCTTTAACAGTGACGTTTTGGTACTGTCAGATTTTACTCCATCTATACTTGACTTTTTCAGAATAATGGCTACAATATATCTGATTATAGTTATTATATATATTTATAATAGTAACTATATGATTTTAATATATAGAAAGAAGTGATTTCTGTGTCAGATATTCCGGTTAAACGTAATCATATGAAAATCCCCTGGCACAACTACGTAAGCGCCAGGAACAGCCAGCCCATTACCGAAGCTTCTCTTTCCGAAAAAGCTTCCCTGATCGGCCGTACAGGCATGATGCTTCTCTCCTGCGGGACCGGTGCCTGGCGGGTACGGAGTTCCATGAATACCTTGTCAGAAGCACTTGGTATCACCTGCTCCGCAGATATCGGACTGATGTCCATAAGCTACACCTGCTTTGACGGTGAGAGCAGTTTTTCCCATGCACTTAGTCTGACTACCACCGGCGTAAATACTTCCAGGCTGAACAGGCTGGAACATTTTGTCAGTGATTTTCCTGCGGAGGGTATCCATATGAGCGGTGAAGCACTGCACAGTCAGTTAGATGAGATCGAGCGGATCCACGGGCTTTATTCCCCTGCCGCCCTGGGACTGGCTTCTGCACTGGCCTGTGGTGCATTTACTTTTCTTCTGGGCGGTGGCCCGCTGGAAATGATCCTGGCTTTTGCAGGCGCAGGCATCGGAAACGCCATCCGCTGCAAGCTTGGCAAGCATCATTTTACTCTGTTTATGTGCATTGCAGTTTCTGTTTCCTCCGCCTGTCTTGTATATGCAGGCTTCCTGAAGCTGGCAGAGCTTCTGTTCCACATTTCCGTCCAGCATGAGGCCGGGTACATCTGTTCCATGCTGTTTATCATTCCGGGCTTTCCGTTTATCACAAGCGGGATCGACCTTGCCAAGCTGGATATGCGTTCCGGTCTGGAACGACTGGCCTACGCCATTATTGTTGTAATGGTGGCTGCTGTCTCTGCCTGGCTGATGGCACTGCTTCTTCATCTGAAGCCTGTGGATTTCCTGCCTCTGGAGCTTTCGGCAGCTCAGAGGATCCTGTTCCGGCTTCTGGCAAGCTTCTGCGGGGTATTCGGCTTTTCGGTCATGTTCAACAGCCCTGTCCGTCTAGCCGCAGCTGCCGCATTCATCGGCGCACTGTCCAACACTTTACGTCTGGAGCTTGTTGATCTTGCCGGTTTCCCACCTGCTGCCGCGGCTTTTTTCGGAGCACTGACAGCCGGACTTCTGGCCTCCCTCATCAAAACCAAAGTGGGATATCCCAGGATTTCCATTACCGTACCATCCATTGTGATCATGGTTCCCGGACTTTATCTCTACCGGGCGATCTACAATCTGGGGATCATGTCCCTGAATGTTTCCGCCTCCTGGTTTGCAGCTGCGATCCTGATCATCGTTGCTCTTCCTCTGGGCCTTATTTTCGCCAGGATCCTTACGGACAAAATGTTCCGCTACTGCACCTGACGGGCATACAAAAAGGACTGCTTTCTGTAGCTTCCGGTCATCAGCTATCCTTCTGATAACCGGAGCAATACAAAAGCAGTCCTTTTTTGTACATTCTATTTCATTACGATCTCATCAGCGATCCCGATCATTTTTTCCAGGCGGTCCGCAAATTTATGGATGGGGAGAAAAACGCCCAGTCCGTCATAACGTTTTCCACCATCCTCCACAGAATCCTGCCCATAATACACAAAAGCTCTTGGAAGCTTCTTCTGAATTGCCATCATGATATCCCATACAGCCGCATAGGCCTGTGCCTCCGTTTCCTTTTCCCTTACGCTGTCCGGAAGCTCATACACCAGCAACACACCGATATGTTCGCCCATTTTGTACTCTTCTACTTCCATGGTAGCTTCATCATAGGCATGTCGCTTCCGGTAGCCATACGCCAAATACATCTTTACACCCTGCTTCTCCCTGTATATCCTGCGGAACCGGTCGTAATCCCTGTCACTTACATGAATTCCCTTTTCCCGCAGAAAATTTCCTTTTTCATCTGTGAGAAACACCGGATTCTCCTGTCCATCTGCATTGAACCTGAACGGTGCCAGAAAAGAATTTCGCAGAAGATCAAACATACTGTTCTGGCAGATTGCCATAAGGAGAGCTGTCAGATCACGGTTTTTATATGCGTCCAGCAATGCATAGGCGAATTTTTCCGGAGGAAGATATCCGCATTCTATGTCTGTATCCGCATCCATGGATTCATAGAAGGTCTCCGTCAGCCGTCTGCACGCCTCCGGATCCTTCAGGATCTTTTCAAATAAAAGCTCCGCCTTTTCCTCTCTTGGGAATAATGTGCTGTTTTCCACAATTCCTCACCCTTTCTAATCTCTATGTTTACTGGAAAACATCAGAATAAAGCTGATCAGAAGCAAAACATCCGATACCCAGATTGCCGGGATCCCCAGCCTCATGGACAGATTTCCTCCGCCGCCGGCTCCAATGGCAAAAAAGAAAATTATCCCGAAATAATAAAGAGCCTGCTTCAGCTGTTCCGGACGTTTTTCACGACAATACACGGACAACGCCGCCGTGCCGCTTCGTAAATTTCCGATGCACATGGTGCTTGCATAGGAATAACCGCCCACCTTCCGGAAGGTCTGTACCTGCATGGCGCAGGAAAAGGATACCAGTACGGTTGCCAGCATATCCAATTCTCCCGGCATAAATCCCACCGCAAAAAGGATCAGGATCTCGATCAGCAGGATCATCTGCCTCCAGTGAAGTTTTTTTGCATATTTAAAGGTACTCTGGATCCGCTCCGCCGCTACAACACCAATGGCAAAGGCTAAAATAGGAAACAGATACCTTAAACCGTCTCCCCACTGTCCTGTCATAAAATTTTGGCTCATCAGAACCACGTTGCCTGTCTGGGCGTTGGAAAACACCTCATCTCTTGTAAAGTATGTGTAGGCATCCTGAAATCCGCCGGACATTGCCAGAAATACACTTGTGATAAAAGCTTCTGACATCTGCCGGTCTGCGCTCTGCAGCTTTCTGCCTCCTGAAACCACTCTAAATCACTCCTGTCATTGATTTTTTTCCTCGGGTGTATTATAGTTTGCTCAGAAGCAAATGTAAAAAGTATTATTAATATCGTAAACATATTAAAATCATATCACAGGATGGAGACAATATATGATCACTTACGACTACTACCGGATCTTTTATTATGTAGCCCAGTATAAGAGCTTTACCAAGGCGGCAAGAGCTCTTCACAACAACCAGCCAAATATCACCCGCTGTATGAACAACCTGGAGCAGGAGCTGAAATGTACGCTCTTTCTCCGCTCCAACAAAGGAATCGCACTTACACCGGAAGGCCGCCAGCTTTATGAACACGTTGCCCTGGCTTTTGAGCAGCTGTCCATCGGCGAGGAGGAAATCCGCCAGAACGGAGAGCTGGAGCATGGTCTGGTTTCCATCGGCGCCAGCGAAAATGCCCTGCGTCTGATCCTTCTGGAAAAGCTGGAGCTGTTCCGCGAGCAATATCCCCATGTTCGCCTGCGCCTCTTTAACCATTCTACTCCTCAGGCAGTACAGGCACTGAAAAATTATGCGGTGGATTTCGCTATTGTCACCACTCCGATCTCCATCCGCAAACCTTTACAGAAAAAAAGTCTCCTGCGTTACCGGGAGATCCTTGTATGCGGAAGCAAATATAAGGATCTGACCACTGCCCCTATCAGCATCCATGAGCTTCAGGATCTGCCCTTTGTAGGTCTTGCGGAAGGGACCAGCACCAGAGAAATGTATATGAATTACTTTATGGAAAACCGTGTTTCTTTTCATCCTGACATCGAGGCAGCAACTACAGACCAGGTCCTTCCCATGATCGTCCACAATCTGGGAATCGGCTTTTACCCCGAGCCCCTTGCACGGGAAGTGATCAATGACGGGAAGATTTTTGCCCTTCAGCTTAAGGAGCCGCTCCCTCAGAGAGAGGTCTGCTTAGTCACAAACAGCAGTACTGCCATGAGTACTGCTGTCAAAAAAGCTATTGAATTTATTGTGTAAATCCCTGAGGCGGATCAGCCATTTATATTTATTGCTCCACTGTCCGCTCAATATGCATGGCAAGATAACCGATCTCGATAGGGTCCAGCTTTTTCCCAAGGCTTTTGCCCAGACTCTCGCAGACATCCTCTGCGATTCTGTAGGATTCCGGATATTTTTCTTCTATATATTCATTCATATCCAGCTTCAGTGTCTCCCCTGTGGAGACACGGGCTACCATATATTTGATATGGTTCATCATACGGTTGTAGGACAGGGAGATCACATCGATCTTTCTTCCTGTGGCCATCTCGATCATGGCGATGCATTCCCGTACCGTTCTTGCTGTCTGCATGGCAACAGACACCTTTTCATCTCCAAGTGCTGAGTGAATATGAAGTGCCACATATCCCACCTCATGCTCGTCGATCTCAATATCCATCCGCTCCTTCAGGATCTTCTTCAATCTCTCCGCCACCTTGAATTCGCTGTAAAAAAGCACCTTGATATCATCCGTCAGAGGATTGCTGATCTGCTCATGATTCCGGATACGTCCCACTGCAAAGGAAATATGATCAGCAAGGGGAAACAGGATCCTTCTGTCTATGGTATCCCCAAAGGTCTTCTCAGCTTCTCTCAATATCTCATCTGCGATCTCCAGAAATTCCGGTGCTACGCTCTTTGCCAGTTCTTTTGCTGAGCCACGTTCTGTCTCCTGAGCCAGCCTGTAAATAGTACAGTCTGCCGGAGCCTCAAAACGCTGGCTGACCTTCTTTCCAAATCCCACACCTTTTCCCAGAAGTACATATTCCTGGTTTTCTTCCATATTTATGGCAATGATGCCATTATTGTTCAATACCTTGCTCACTCTGTACATCTTTTTCCCCACCATTTTTATATATCCTGCTGCTTTTCCACATTCCACCACCGTCTGCCCCGGATTTTCAGTCGACATTTTTGTCTGCAGCTGTTGATTTTCTTTATCGTAACAGAATCTTTCTTTTGTGTAAAGCCCTTCTGACAGACAGTTATTTTCTTTGCCACAGGAAAAGCGCGCCCGGGCATTAGGCGCGCTTTTCACAAAACCAATCTTCTATATTATTGCTGAAAAATTTCCTATTCTTCCACAGTCTCTACTGCGAACAGAGGCTCTCCTGCCTTAATCTCTCCATTGGCAAGAAGGCGTACTCTCTGATTATCCTCGATCTCTGTGCAAAGGATCGGAGAACATAAGGACGGAGCGTTTTCTGTAAGATACGGGATGTCAATCTTCATCAACGGCTCGCCTTTTTTTACATGCTGTCCCTGCTCTACCAGGATCTCAAAGCCTTTTCCTTCCAGCTTTACCGTGTCAATGCCGATATGGAGGAGCATAGGAAGATCTGTATCTGTCTGGAATCCGATGGCATGCTTTGTGTCAAAAATAAACTCTACCTCGCCGTCTTCCGGAGCACAGATCACCGGGTCCTTCGGTGTGACTACAGCACCCTCTCCCATCATTCCTTCCGCAAAGCCTTCATCCGGCGCTGTGGAAAGGTCTGCAGCGATACCGGTTACCGGGCTGTAGACAATCACTGTTCTGAGAACCTTTTTCTCCGGCTGCGTGATGGCTTCGGATGTCGGAGCTGTGTTCTGAGCAGCCTCACCTGTACTTTCTGCTGTACGCTCTGTATCAGACTGAGCCTGATTTTCCGCATTGTCTGTTTCTTTCTCATTTGCACCTTCAAAATATTCATTCGGCGCTGTCTCCAGATAATCCTCCAGCTTGGATTTGATCACAGTTACCTGCGGACCGTAGATGATCTGCACGCCCTGGCCTTTTTTCACGATTCCTCTGGAGCCTGTTGTTTTCAGAATGTCGTCGTTAACTCTTGCTGCATCATGGACGGTGATACGGAGTCTTGTTGCACAGCAGTCCACATCACTGATGTTTTTCTTTCCGCCAAGACCGGCTGTGATGGCTTCACTTACCGGATCTGCGGATGTGCTTCCTGCTGCTTCACCGGCTTTTCCGGCTTCTTTTCTTGCGTTTACATCTGCTTTTGTATAAAGCTTTGTTTCTGTGTCGTCATCCTCACGTCCCGGAGTCTTGAAGTTGAACTTTTTGATCAGGAAGGTGAAGATCACATAATAGAGAATAAAGTAAATGATACCTACCGGGATAATCCTGAGCCAGCTTGTCTTTGCATTTCCCTGAAGGATCCCGAACAGGAACAGATCAAGGAAACCGCCGGAAAAGGTAAGTCCTACTGCAATGTTCAGCATATGTGCGATCATATAAGCCGCGCCTGCAAGAACAACCTGTACCGCAAACAATGCAGGAGCTACAAACAGGAAAGAGAACTCCAGTGGCTCTGTGATTCCTGTAAGCATACATGCAAGGGCTGCGGAAAGAAGAAGTCCGCCTGCTGCTTTTTTCTTCTCAGGCTTTGCACAGCGGTACATGGCAAGAGCTGCTCCCGGAAGACCGAAGATCATGAAAATGAACTCTCCGGAAAAATATCTTGTTGCATCTGCGCTGAAATGCGCTACATTTGCGGAATCTGCAAGCTGGGCGAAAAAGATATTCTGTCCGCCCTGTACCATCTGGCCTGCAACCTCCATAGTCCCGCCAACGGCTGTCTGCCAGAATGGCATATAAAATACGTGATGAAGTCCGAAGGGGATCAGCGCACGTTTGATAATACCGAAGATCAGAGTTCCGATATAGCCGCTGCCTGTTACAAGCCCCCCCAGAGCATAAATACCGTTCTGGACTGCCGGCCATACGAAATACATCAGGATTCCCACAAACATATATACAATGGTGGAAATGATGGGCACAAATCTGGAACCGCCGAAGAAGGAAAGTGCGTTTGGAAGCACGATCTTATGAAAACGGTTATGCAAAGCCGCAACACCAAGGCCGACGATGATACCGCCAAACACACCCATCTGTAAGGACTGAATGCCGCAGACAGAGGTTACAGTACCTTCCAGAACGCTTTTTGCGATCTGTCCGTCTGCTGTGATCTTACCATTTACTACCAGCATACCATTGATGGCTACATTCATAACGAAGTAAGCGATCAGTGCAGAAAGAGCTGCTACCTCTTTCTCTTTTTTTGCCATACCGATGGCCACACCTACTGCAAAGATCAGCGGTAGGTTATCAAATACCGCGCTTCCGACTTTGTTCATAATGATCAGGAGTGCATGTAAAATTGTTCCGTCTCCCAGAATCTTCTGAAGTCCGTAGGTTGCAATGGTTGTTTCATTTGTGAAGGAACTGCCGAATCCAAGAAGCAGGCCTGCCACAGGAAGGATTGCTATGGGAAGCATAAAGGAACGTCCCACTCGCTGCAAAACTCCGAAAATCTTGTCTTTCATGTTTTCTCTCCTTTTCTTTCGACGTTTTGGAGCGGGAGTCTTTTAAGTGGGCAACAAAAAAAGACACCAACCCCCATAAACGTCAAATAATAACATTTATGACTGGTTAATGCCTGCTTATCAGTTACACACCAAATCTGAAATACACTATACGGGTTTTGTTCTTCTGTGTCAAGGAGTAATTTGATTTTTTCCCAAAAAGATATCTCCTCATATCACTATCCGCTCCGTTGCCAGCAATCCCTCGCGGAATATTACCTGTGAACAGCAGCCATATAGCTTCTATTCTCAGAAAGTATGCAGAAACGAAACAGACCGGAAATTCACTTATCTTGACTTTATTCTTACTTATGATAAGATGAACATAGAATGTCCGGCAGCAATGTTTTTTGCCCAGACCACACTATACATTTCATAAAAACGGAGGTACTTTTCCGATGAATACCATCAAGAAATTCATCCACTACTACGGCCCGTACAAAGCGGTCTTTTTTATTGACCTGATCTGTGCAGCCGTTATCAGTCTGGTAGATCTTGCTTATCCCCAGATTCTTCGTACTATGACAAAAACTCTCTTTACACAGGATAAGGATATGATTCTTCATGTCCTCCCTGTGATTGCAGCTTCTCTTTTTGTTATGTACATTGTGCAGAGTCTCTGCAAATATTATGTAACCTATCAGGGACATATGATGGGTGCAAAGATGGAACGTGATATGCGCCGGGAGCTTTTTGACCATTACCAGGAGCTGTCTTTTTCCTATTACAGCAGGAATAATTCCGGTCAGATGATGAGCAAGCTGGTCAGTGACCTTTTTGACATTTCCGAGTTTGCACATCATGGTCCTGAGAATCTTTTTATCTCTCTGGTAAAGATCGTCGGTGCTTTTATCTTCCTGTTCTTTATCAACAAAAAACTTGCACTGCCGCTGATCCTCCTGGTGATCGTGATGTTTGTGTTTTCCTTCCGCCAGAATGCAAAAATGCAGGAAACCTTCATGGAAAACCGGCGTAAGATCGGAGATGTAAATGCCAGTCTTCAGGATACGCTTTCCGGAATCCGCGTGGTGCAATCCTTCGCAAACGAGGACATCGAACGTGCCAAATTTAAGAAAAGCAATGAAGCGTTCCTTGTTTCCAAAAGAGATAATTATCACTGTATGGGAAGCTTCATGAGTTCCAATCTTTTCTTCCAGGGCATGATGTACCTGGTAACTCTTGTTTACGGCGGCTATCTGATCGCTCAGGGTGAAATGCAGACTGCAGATCTTGCCATGTATGCCCTGTATATCGGAATCTTTATCAGCCCCATCCAGATCCTGGTGGAACTTGTGGAAATGATGCAGAAGGGTCTTTCCGGTTTCCGCCGTTTCCTGGATGTGATGGAAACAGAATCCGAGATCAGGGATGCAGACAACGCTGCGGAGCTTACGGACGTGAAAGGACATGTGCGTTACGACCATGTTTCTTTTCATTACAACGATGATGAAACTCCTGTGCTTTCCGATATCTCTATTGATATCCCGGCAGGAAAATCCATTGCCCTGGTGGGACCTTCCGGAAGCGGAAAAACCACGATCTGCTCTCTCCTGCCCAGATTTTATGATGTGACCGGCGGTTCCATTACTGTAGACGGAAAGGATATCCGCGGGCTGACTCTTAAGAGCCTTCGAAGCCAGATCGGTATGGTACAGCAGGATGTCTATCTTTTTGATGGAACCATCAAGGATAATATTGCCTACGGAAAGCCCGGAGCTTCCGATGAAGAGATCATCAAAGCCGCCAAATGTGCGAGTATCCATGACTTTATCATGGAGCTTCCGGATAAATACGACACTTATGTCGGAGAACGTGGCACACGCCTTTCCGGCGGACAGAAGCAGCGGATTTCCATTGCACGTGTATTCCTTAAGAATCCTCCGATCCTGATCCTGGATGAGGCCACCAGCGCTCTGGATAACGAAAGCGAACGTTGGATCCAGAAGAGTCTGGAGGAGCTTTCAAAAAATCGTACTACCATTACGATCGCGCACCGGCTTTCTACGATCCGTGATGCGGATGAGATCATTGTGATCACGGAGGAGGGTATCGCCGAAAGAGGCACTCATGCTGAACTGCTTGAGAAGAATGGATTGTATGCTGCATATTACAATATGTAGAAAGATACGAGGGAGGCGCTTCGCTGTCCCACTGAGATTTTTATAGGGCAAAATAAAAGGCTGCTGTATACCTTATCAATAGTGATATAGATATATAGCAGTCTTTTTATTTGTCAATTACTATCTTTTCAAAAAATTCAATCAAAGATTACAGCAGATAAACCGGAAGCTCGTCTTTAATTCCTACTGGCTGGTTGTTGTCCGGCTCATCTTTCTTTGGGGTGAGGAATTTGGCCTGGAGTTCGTCGGCGTTTCCTCCGCTGATCACGTTCTGGGCTACAGTTCCTGTTGTTTCTGCTGCAGCTGTTTTCTTTGCTGCGGTTTTACGTGCTGTTGTTTTTCTGGTAGTGGTTTTCTTTGCTGTTGTTTTTGTTGCGGCTGCTTTCTTTGCTGTGGTCTTCTTTGCAGGAGCTTTGGCTGCTGTTTTCTTTGCTGTAGTTTTTTCTGCCGCTTTTTCAGCTGTTTCAGCTTTTACCTCTGACGGCTTCTCTGCTGCTTTAACCTCAGCCTCTTTTACCTCTGTTTTTGTTTCTGTTTTGGATGCTTTTTCTGCATTTACTGCTCTTGCGATGCTTGCTTTACCTACTGACACGATTCATTACCTCCTCTGCCAATGCTATGTACTCTTTTGCGCTGCGGCTGCTTTTTTTGAACTCCACAACTGGTTCACTGCTGTCCTGGGACCATTCGATGGAGCTGTCTACACGGATAAAAGATTCGAAAAGATAGATTCCTTCCATTTCTTTCAGTGTTTCCATAGTCTGTTTGAAATAATTCTTTCTGGCATCTGCCTTGGTTACTACGATTCCCAAAACCTTTAAATCCGGAGCGATCTCCCTGACTTCATTGAGGAAATCAAACATATTTGCAAGACCAAACATACCCCACGGACTTGCCTCTACCGGAACAAGAACATAATCGGATGCACATAAAATATTCATCACCCAGCCGCCAAGAGTAGGCGGTGCATCAATGAGAATGTAATCGTACACTCCGGAATCTTTAACCTTCTGCAGACATTTCCGCAGGATAAACTCTCTCTGCCATTTTGTAAAAAGCTCATATTCCACGGAGCTCATCAGCGTAGACGACGGAACCAGATCCAGATTCTCATACTTCGTATGCACGATAAAATCGCTGAGATCCGACTGATGACCGATAGCATAGTAGAGATTCTTTTCCCCTGCTGCCATCTCAAGCACTTCTTCCTCCGAAAAAAAAGAAAGGGAAAGATTCAGCTGCATATCACCGTCTACCATCAGTACCTTCTTACCCATGCCGGCCAGTGCCGCTCCCACATTGGAACAGCTGGTGGACTTTCCGCTGCCGCCCTTATTATTTGCAAAACAGATCGTTACTGTATTTCCCATTACAGCCTCCCGACAACATAATTTCGTATTTTCTGTCACTTGCCCTTATTATAATATAACGTTCTCCTAAAAACAAGCACATCCCCCATAAAACCACGAAAACCGACAAAATAACCTCACATAAAACAACAGTATATACACCCAAAAACAGCAGGTTCCGGATCACTCCGAAAACCTGCTGTCCTGATTCGCTGACTATTATTATTTTACGATAAAAGATTTTCTCTTGCTGACAACATCGAAGATAACCGCTGCCAGAAGAACCATACCTTTAACAACCTTCTGGATATTCTGGTCAATACCCATGATACTCATACCAAGATTCAGAACACCCATCAGAAGTGCACCAATGATAACACCAGGAACTGTACCGGTACCACCATAAGCAGAAGCACCACCAATAAAACAAGCACCGATCGCATCCATCTCAAAGTTTGTACCAGCCTGCGGGTTGGAAGAATTCAATCTGGCCATTGTCACCATACCTGCGATAGCAGCCAGAAGACCCATGTTCAAGTAAGCAAGGAAATAAACTTTGTTCGTATCAATACCGGAAAGCTTTGTTGCCTTCTCATTACCGCCAACTGCATAAAAATAACGACCTGTTGTAGTCTTGGAAGCAATGTATGTATAGATTGCGATGATCACTACAACCCAGAGAAGGGAATTCGGGATACCTTTGTACTGAGCAAGTCTGAACATGAATGCAAGAACAACTGCACAGATCAGAACCATCTTCACTGCAACACCACCGAAAGACTCAACACTGTAGCCTTTTTTTGCACGGTCTGCACGGTTTTTCATAACAAGTGCAACATAGACGATGCAGACAATAATGCCAACTACAAAACATGTTCTGTTAAATCCTTCACCTCCACCAAGGAAGTCCGGAATATAGTTATTGAACAGAGCCAGATAAGCATCCGGCATCGGGGCCAGGGTCTGTCCTTCCAGAACTACGTTGGAAAGGCCACGAAAAGCAAGCATACCTGCCAGAGTAACAATAAATGGAGGAATTCGTACATAAGCGATCCAGAATCCCTGCCATGCACCAATGGCAATACCCACAAGAAGCATCACGATCATAGTGAGATACGGGTTCATACTGTTGAGAACCATCATCTTACCACCGACAGCAGCAACAAAGCATACAACAGAACCAACTGACAGATCGATGTTACCACCTGTTAAAATACAGAACAGCATACCGGTTGCAAGAATAAATACATATGCATTCTGGGCTACCAGGTTATTTACATTCTGCGGAAGAAGCATAACGCCCTTTGTGTTCACAGAAAACATGATCACAACAAATACCAGAACAATGACCATGGTATATTTTTTTAATATTTCTGAAAAACTAATCTTTTTCTCCATCTTCTTACTCTCCTTTACCTGACTTCACGATCCTGGACATGATCAGCTCAGATGTAGCTTCCTCACCACTTACCTCACCTACGAATCTGCCCTCGTTCATGATATAGATTCTGTCTGACATTCCAAGCACTTCCGGAAGCTCAGAAGAGATCATGATCACAGATTTTCCTGCTGCGACCAGGTCATTGATGATACAGTAGATTTCATATTTGGCACCTACGTCAATACCTCTTGTAGGTTCATCCAAGATCAGAATATCCGGCTCTGCAAACATCCATTTTGCAAGAAGGACCTTCTGCTGATTACCACCGCTCAGGTTTCCGACATTCTGCTCAACTGTCGGACACTTGGTTTTCAGTTTCTTCCTGTATTCCTCAGCAACTGCGTATTCTTTATCCGTATCGATCACTTTTCCATTACTGATACCGGACATGTTTGCAAGCGTAGTGTTCATCTTTATGGACTTGGAAAGGATCAATCCGTTTCCTTTTCGATCCTCTGTAACATAGGCGAGCTTGTTGTCAATAGCCTCCTGAACTGTATTCAGCTTCACTTCTTTTCCATTCATGAACACCTGGCCGGAAATCTTAGTTCCATAGCTCTTGCCAAAAATACTCATGGCCAATTCTGTACGTCCTGCTCCCATCAGTCCTGAAATACCGACAACCTCTCCTTTATGTACTTTAAAGGATACGTTATTTACCACCTTACGTTCTGTATACAGAGGATGGTAAACATTCCAGTTCTTAACTTCCATGGAAACATCGCCGATCTTTACATTTGGACGTTTCGGGAACCGGTCTGTCATCTCACGTCCAACCATTCCCTGAATGATCCTCTGCTCAGAAAAATCGTCTTTCTTTTTATCCAGTGTTTCAATGGTAGATCCATCTCGGATAACTGTGATCTTATCTGCCACATAGGAAATCTCATTTAATTTATGGGAAATGATGATAGAGGTCATTCCCTGCTTCTTGAATTTCAGAAGAAGATCCAGAAGAGCTTTGGAGTCATCTTCGTTCAGTGATGCGGTAGGCTCATCCAGAATGAGCAGCTTTGCATTCTTTGCAAGTGCCTTTGCGATCTCAACCAGCTGCTGTTTACCTACACCGATATCCTTGATCAAAGTTCTGGAGGATTCCTCCAGTCCCACTATTTTCAAATATTTATCTGCTTCCCCATAAGTTTCATTCCAGTTAATGGAAAAGCTCCTGCCTCTTTCATTGCCCAGGTACATGTTTTCACCGATGGTCATATACGGGATCAGTGCCAGTTCCTGGTGGATGATCACAATTCCTTTATGTTCACTGTCTTTGATGGTGTTAAATTTACAGATCTCACCATCGTAAATAATATTTCCTTCATACGAGCCGTACGGATATATACCACTTAATACATTCATTAATGTAGATTTACCGGCACCGTTCTCACCTACCAGTGCGTGGATCTCGCCTTCCTCGACCTGGAGATTAACATTATCCAGTGCCTTTACACCTGGGAAAGTTTTGGTGATATTTTTCATTTCCAGAAGTATCTTAGCCAACTTAATTTCCCTCCCTTTCCACTGTTCATGCAGGCGGTTATATTCCCCGCCTGCATGTGATAAATTTCTTTCTTAAAAATTCTGATTATTTGATCTGATCCTCTGTGTAGTATCCGGAGTCGATCAGGATTTCTTTGTAGTTATCTGTTGTAACAACAACCGGATCGCAAAGGTATGTCGGGATGACACCGGTTCCATTGTCATAGGACTTGGTATCATTAACTTCCGGCTCCTCACCTTTCATAATGGAATCAACCATTTTTACTACTGCGGAAGCAAGAGCTCTTGTATCTTTAAATACGGACATTGCCTGTTTTCCAGCTACAAGGTTCTTAACGTTCGGTGTATCACAGTCCTGACCGGTGATGATCGGATATTCTCCTGTGTAGGAAGCTGCCAGTGCATTCTCAACACCAAGTGCCGTGGAATCATTGGAGCAGAGAACTGCGTCAAGATTTGTTCCGTCAGAGTAGTTACCTGCGATGATGGTATCCATTCTGTCCTGTGCTTTTGCACTATCCCAGTTTGCGGTAGCAACCTGCTCGAACTCTGTCTGTCCGGATTTTACTACCAGCTTACCGTCATCGATGTATTTCTGGAGAACATCCATTGCACCACCGAAGAAGAAGTTACAGTTGTTATCACCAGGATCTCCTGTGAACAGCTCGATGTTAAACGGTCCATCCTGATTATCAAGATCCAGTGCGTCTACCAGGTACTCGCCCTGTTTCTGTCCTACTTTGTAGTTATCAAATGTTGCATAATAGGAAACTGCATCAGAATTCATAAGAAGACGGTCATAGGAGATAACCGGAATTCCTTTTTCTTTGGCCTGTTTCAGAGGCTCGCCAAGGCTGCTTCCATCGATGGATGCCACAACCAGAAGGTCACATCCGTTTGCTACCTGGTTCTCAAGCTGGGAAACCTGTGTGCTTACATCGTTGGATGCATACTGAAGGTCTACCTCATATCCTGCTGCCTCCAGCTCTTTCTTCATGTTCTCGCCATCCTGGTTCCATCTCTGGAGATCCTTGGTCGGCATGGTAACACCGATCAGTTTCTTGTCTGCTGCCTGTGCTGTTGCTGTCGGAACTACCACCATACCAGCTACCATTGTTGCGCAAAGAAGTGCAGATACCATTTTTCTTTTCATTGTAAAATCCTCCGTTTCATTATTGGTTTTTTGAATCACGTTTCCTTTGATGATGTTACTATAGCACAGGACTGTCTGGACATAGTTGGCAATGACAGAGACATTTTTTCGCAAAAGAAAAATGCCCTGCATCAGGCAAGACATTTTTGCACCAAAAATCTGCTATTGATTTTTGTCATAATTGTGTATTATTGCACATATGGCTACACTGCCACATTACTTGCAGAATTTCACCACCACATATATGCCGGTATGCAATCTGTTCTGCATTACTCTGTATCATAATCTGTATTGAGATATACTTCATCCCTTCTGTGGAAACCGCCGTCAATGATCACCTCATCAATATTATCCCTTGTAACGGCAACCGGTTCCAGCACCTTCGCCGGGATATCATAGCTTCCATCGTTCATGGTATCTGTCACATCTGACGGAAGCTTTCCCTCTTCTGCCATCTTCACCGCATATTCAGCTGCCTGGCATGCCAGATCTTCGATAGATTTAAATGCTGTCATGTACTGGGTTCCTTCTACAATACGCTGACATGCAGCCAGATCACCATCCTGGCCTACCACGATCACCTGTCCGGCAAGCTGGTTTTCCGCAAGAACCTGTATCACCTGGCTGGCAATATCATCATTTCCACACATGATTCCCTTTACATCGGGGTACTCTTCCAGTGCCTCCTCCACATAATCTGCTGCCAGCTCCGCGACCCAGCCCTCACAGTTGGCTTCGTAAACCACCTTCAGATCACTGTTTTTCAGAGTGTCTTCAAATCCCTCTTTTACCATGTCCACATTGTTATCTGAAGCAGATCCCTGGACCATAAAAATCTTTCCGCCATTAGGGATCGCTTCCATCATGGACTGTGCCATGACCTCTCCGACTTTCCGGTTATCAAAGGAAATATACATGTCTGTATCCGCATCATTTACCATACGGTCATAGGAGATCACCCTGATCCCTACATTGTGGGCACGCTCCACAGCCTCAGATAATGCCTTGCAGTCTCTGGCAATGATCACGATCACATCCATATGCTTCTTGATAAAATAGTCGATCTGGCTGATCTGCTCTTTTGTATCTGCTCCCGCATCCTGAACATTCACTTCCGCTCCCAATTCCCTTGCGGTTGCCACGAATGCATCCCTGTCACGAATCCACCTCTCAATAACAAAGGAATCCACTGTAAGACCGATCTGAATTTTCTTTTCACCACTGTCTTCCTCTGTATCGTTTTCCTGTGCAGCTGTCTGCTTTGTTTTTTCGGAAGCGCAGCCATTCAGCATCAATGTCAACAGACACAGCAAGATCAACAGCTTTCTGATCATTTTCCCCCCGCTCATATTGTCTACCTCAACCTCTCTCTGAATTCACTTGGTGTCACGCCTTCGTATTTTTTGAATATCCTGCTGAAATAATTTGGGTCGCTGTATCCGGATTCCGCACAGATCTCCTTGATGGAAAGCCCTGAATCCTTGAGAAGTTCTCTTGCATTCCGAAGCCGCACTTCTGTAAGATACTCGATAAAATTTCCTCCGGTCTCCTGCTTAAAAAGCTTGCTGAAATAATAAGGGCTGATATCCACCTCCCGTGACACCTCATCCAGTGAAATATCTTTTTTGTAATTGTCCCGAATATAGGACTTTGCTTTTTCGATAATAGAAACCGCTTCTTTTTCCCTTGCACTTTCCATGTTACTGCAGATTTCTGATGTTTTGCCCAGGAACCATTTTTTCATTCCTTCTATATCTGTATATTCCTGGATCTCATGAATATAATTTCTGCGGCAGCTGATCGCATATTTCACGGTACCTGCAAAAAAGGCCTTTTTTTCCACCCCCATCACAAGCTCCAGGATCTTGATGCGCATGTCCTCCAGATCTACTCCCGGCTGCTTCTCCATCCACCGGATAAATTCCTCGGCACAGCTTAAAGCTCCTGCCACATCCTTATCCATCACCCGCTTTTCATAGCGACGTTCCAGATCTCTTGGATATTCGCCGTCATATTTCTGTGCAGCCGGAACATCCTCAATATGTATCACATGGCTGGTGCTTTCCCGAAGTGCGATCATGGCCTCCTTGAAGGATTCTTTCATGGTGCTTCCCATCTCCTTCACCCGGCCGATACCACAGCGAAATTTACTGTCGATCCTGCTTTCCAGCTTATGTACCATGTTTCTGGTTCTTGTTACAACCTCCACACGTTCCTCATAGGACTCCCTGGAATTACGGTATGGAACAAGCAGTACAATACGGTTTCCCATAATGGGTCCTACCAGACATTCAAAAAATCCCTGAGCAATTTCCCGGAATGTGGAATAAAATTTGTTTGCCTTCACACTGGCCCCCACCGCATTGGTAAGAACGCCATTTTCCGTGGAATCCCCAAATTCAGCCACGATCATATATCCATATTCTTCCCGGATATCCAGAAGCTCCCTGTAATTATCCTGATATGTCTGAAAATCATCCTGCAGAAGAATATTATTGATATATCCGCTTTCGATCATGGGTACAACTGTCTCCAGCTTTTCACGGATACGGAGATCATCGCTTCGCTTCTGTCTTGTGGAATCTACCTTTTCCATAGCTTTGGAGCATATTTCCAGAATCACCTTTTTGTTTACCGGCTTGGTAAGAAATTCCATAACTCCAAGATTTACCGCTTCCCTGGCATAATTAAATTTATCATAGGCTGTAATGATCACAAAGACCACAGATCTGTTAAATTTCTGAATTTCCCGGATTGCCTGGATTCCACTTAAGCCCGGCATCTGAATGTCCATAAAGCAGATATCCGGCGGATATTTCTCCGCCTCCTCCACAACCACACGGCCTGTCTTGGCTGTATGGATCTCACATTCATTTCCATAGTTGGAACTTATAATATTTTTCAGGGATTCCAGCATGATCCCCTCATCATCAGCAATCAGGATTCTGTACATTTTTTTCGCTCCTCTCCAGAGGAATATTAATCACTACCTCTGTTCCCATTCCTTCACCTTCACTGTATATTTCCATTAATCCGTCCCGCTCATAATACAGTTCCAGACGGCTGATCACATTATTCATTCCGATTCCCGTGGAATCACCCTCGCCTGAACTGCTGTGGACTTTTTTTGACAGTACTCTTTGTATCTGTTCTCCGGTCATGCCCAGTCCGTTATCCCGAACACTGATCTCAATATGGTCGTTCCATTTCTCCACACTGAGATCAATATGTCCTTCCCAATCTATATTCCGGATTCCATGATTGACTGCGTTTTCCACAACCGGCTGCAGGATCATACTGGGAACACGTACATTTTCCACATCACATTCCACTTTTTTTGAAAAATGGATGTCCCCGGCAAACCGTACATTCAGAATATAAATGTAATTATCCACAGCCTCCAGTTCTTCCTCCAGTGTGGCATCTTCCTCACCCTTCTTTACATTGTAGCGAAAAAAATCTGCCATCTTTTCCACAAAGATACTGGTTTTTTCTGCATCCTCCATCATTGCAAGCTGTACTCCTGCATTCAGGGAATTAAAAAGGAAATGCGGATTGATCTGAGACTGGAGATACTTAAGCTGTGCCTCCTTGAGATGTGTTTCCATCAAAAGCTCCCTCTCTATCATCTGCTGTTCTTTTTCCATGCTGGCCTTTGTCCTGGCAATGTAAAGACCAAGATTATCCACCATGGTATTAAAGGCTCTTGTTACCGTTCCAAGCTCATCCCTGGAATCTGCTGGGGGCATCTTTACATTAAAATTCCCCTGACCTACCAGCTGTGCAGTTTCTGCCATATTAGTCAGCGGCAGGAACATCTCCCTTGTTGCCATGATCAGAAGGAACATTCCACAGATCACCACCAGAAGCATGATCATCATATTACTGATCTCCAGATATCTCATAACCGCCCGGAGAGCTGCATAAGTCTGGGAATTTTCTTTAAAAAGCTGCTTGTTCAGCTCATCCATAGAACTCTGGATATAACTGTAAAGCTCCAGACTTTCATCATATTCCTGCTTATATTTCTCCACATTCCTGCCTCTCTTGGCAGCTACAGTTCCTGCGGTACAGTAAAGATATGATTCCGACATCTTACGTATCTTCTTCTCCAGAAGTTTTACGGAATCATCAATATTCCGTTCATTTAACTTCTCCAGCTCCTGCCTGTATTTCGCCTCATTCTGATAATAATCCATCAGTGCCTGAGAGTTTTTTACCTTCAGATACTGGTACATACTGTCCTGCACATCGTCAAAAACCTGCCCAAGCTCTGTGATCTGGGCATTGCTGGCATACACATCATCCATCTCCTGCATGGAGTTGTTGATCCGCGCATAAAACAGCATGTTGATGCTGAACAGTAAAACTGCCAGCACGCCAACCTCGATCATGATCTTGCTTACAAGAGAAAAGTCACTCCAACGGATCTTTTTCATCTGTGACTGCCTCCCTCCTCATCTTCTTCACTGCTGTTCTGTCAAGAAAATTAATGTCTACGTTGTAGAAAGAATTGGTTCTTCCATCTTCTATATAGCTGGTAACTGCCTCCACACTGTACTGTCCCAGCTGGGTCGTGTCCACATCACAGGTAACTGAAATAACACCTTTTTCAACTGCCGCCAGAATATCCTCAGATGTATAATAACCAATGATCTTCACTTTTCCTGCAAGGTTGAAATCCAGAATTGCCTGTCTTGCACACTCCGTTGTCTCCTCATCCATACACACAAGGATATCCGGAACATTCCGCTTCTGCTGAAAAATATCAGTAACTGCCTCCTCTGTTTCAAAGGTTCCTGTTGACAGAAGATTCCTTCCCTTGATCTCAATATCCTCAGAACCAGCTGCCATCTTCACCGCATTGCTGATCTGAGTGTATATCTGACTTTCGTTCATATCATCAATGTCCCGTTTCTGCAGGATCAGGATCTTCTTCGTGTTCTCATCCACGTATTTGGCAACAATTTCCCCGTAAGCCATGCCAAGCTGATAATCGCTGACTCCCACAAAGCTCTGGCGGCGGCTGTGCACCGCATCACTCATGACTGTAACCACCGGTATTCCGTTTCTTACTGCAGTATTGATCGCTTCTTCCAGACCGGCTTCTCCATTATACTGCAGGATAATACCATCCGCCTTGGCCGCAATGCTCATATTCATATAATCAAGTTTATCATAGGATGTTTCTCTGTCCGGCCCCATGATCTCAATCAGTACATTATTGGGAGCTGCTTTTTTCTTCGCACTGTCATATACTGCCTGCCAGAACTGGGAATCGGGGCTGTCCACGATCATGTCGTACTGGTATTTATATATTTTCTCTTCCTGTTTATCCAACCCTGCTTTTTCACTGATTCCTCTGTAATAGGATTCTCCTGTCACATAAGTAAGTACTATCACGGCAGCAAAGATCAGCAGGATGCAAACTGATTTTTTCTTCATAGTACGCTCCGTTCTGTTCCACAAAATATTCCAGGCTCAGTTTATCATAATCTCACAGAAAAGTCACTGTTTAACATGGATTTTCTGTGCACTTTCATGTTATATTAATAACTATAACCTTGCCAAAGGAGGCCGCAAGACATGACAAACGCAACCAAGCTTGCCCTGGAAGAATCCCTGAAACATCTGCTTCTTAAGAAGCCTTTAGATAAGATCACCATCAACGACCTGACTACGGACTGCGGGATCAGCCGCATGACTTTTTACTATCATTTCAAAGATATCTATGATCTTGTGGAGTGGTGCTGTCTGGAAGATGCCAGAATTGCCCTTCAGGGCAAAAAAACCTCTTCCACCTGGCATGAAGGGCTTCTGCAGATCTTTGATGCCGTGATGGAAAACAAGCCGTTTATCTTAAATGTATACCGCTGTGTGGGACGGGAACAGATCGAGAATTATCTGTTCCAGCTTACCTGCGATCTTCTTATGGGCGTGGTAACAGAAAAATCAAAAGATATCCCCATCACGGATGAACAGAAAATTTTTATCGCAGATCTGTATAAATACAGCTTTGTAGGGATCATGCTGGACTGGATCAAAAACGGCATGCGCGAAGATTATCGCGAAATCGCAGATGATACCGCAACCGCACTGTACGGAAGCATCGACAACGCCATCCGCAATTTTGCCGCCAGAAACAAAACAGCAGAAATGCATACAGAATAAAAACTTATCAAAACAGACATAATGATAAAAAACTGAACACTTTCGGTATTTTGTAAATAGAATCTTTTTTCCGGATGGGCTATCATAGCCTCAACAGCAACAAAGAACAGTTAATCCGATACAAACAGGTATCTCATTTACGAAAGGTGGATGTCATATGTCAGATAAAAAAGGATTCATGGGACTTGCAGCACTTGCGGCAGCCGGAGCCGGCGCAGCCATGCTGATGAAAAAAACAAGAGAGATCAACGAAGAGGAAACCCTCCATGTGAAAGAAACTACTGCAAACTACCGCAACACCGAGCGTGGAAAGCATGACAAAAACAGCAAAGGGATTTATTATTCCAACGGTAACTACGAAGCCTTTGCCCGTCCGGAAAAACCGGAAGGTGTGGACGACAAGCATGCCTACATTGTAGGAAGCGGTCTTGCTTCCCTGGCTGCTGCATGCTTCCTGGTAAGAGACGCACAGATGCCAGGTGATCATATCCACATCCTGGAAGCCATGGATATTGCCGGCGGTGCCTGCGATGGAATCTTTGATCCGTCCAGAGGCTATATCATGCGTGGCGGTCGTGAGATGGAAAACCATTTCGAGTGCCTGTGGGATCTTTTCCGCAGTATTCCTTCTCTTGAAAAACCGGGTGCTTCTGTTCTGGACGAATTCTACTGGCTGAACAAGCACGACCCGAACTATTCTCTCTGCCGTGCAACCGTCAACCGTGGACAGGATGCACATACCGACGGAAAATTTAACCTGAGCCAGAAGGGCTGCATGGAGATCATGAAGCTGTTTATGACAAAGGATGAGGATCTTTACGATAAAACCATCGAAGATGTATTTGATGATGAAGTGTTTGATTCCACCTTCTGGCTGTACTGGAGGACCATGTTCGCATTTGAAAACTGGCACAGTGCTCTGGAGATGAAGCTTTACTTCCAGCGTTTTATCCACCACATTGCAGGTCTTCCGGATTTCAGCGCCCTGAAATTCACCAAGTACAACCAGTACGAATCCCTGATCCTTCCCATGAAAAAATATCTGGAGGATGCAGGTGTTGACTTCCAGTTTAATACTGAGGTCACAAACGTGATCTTTAATTTTAAAGATGGTAAAAAGATCGCCACTGCTATCGAATGCAAGGTAAAAGATGTGGAGCAGGGCATCCTTCTTACAGAAAATGATTATGTTTTCGTCACTAACGGAAGCTGTACAGAGGGCACGATCTACGGCGACCAGAACCATGCACCAAACGGTGATGCAGAGGTCCGTACCAGTGGTGTATGGTCTCTGTGGAAAAATATCGCAGCTCAGGATCCTTCCTTCGGACATCCGGAAAAGTTCTGCTCAGACATTTCCAGAACAAACTGGGAATCCGCTACTGTCACCACTTTGGATGACCGTATTATCCCTTATATCACCAATATCTGCCAGCGTGACCCACGTACCGGCAAGGTTGTTACCGGTGGTATCGTAAGCTGCCAGGATTCCAAATGGCTCTTAAGCTGGACCATCAACCGTCAGGGACAGTTCAGGGAACAGGATCCGAAGAAGGTCTGTGTATGGGTTTACGGATTGTTCACAGATGTTCCCGGTGATTATATCAAGAAGCCGATGAAGGATTGTACCGGTAAGGAAATTACCGCCGAATGGCTGTACCACCTGGGTGTTCCGGTAGATCAGATCGACGATATGGCAGAAAACAGCGCTGTCTGCGTTCCGACCATGATGCCGTACATCACCGCCTTCTTCATGCCGCGTACCAAAGGTGACCGCCCGGATGTTATCCCGGATGGCTGTGTAAACTTTGCATTCCTGGGCCAGTTTGCGGAAACTCCTCGTGATACCGTATTCACAACAGAATATTCCGTACGTACTGCAATGGAGGCTGTATACGGACTTTTCGGTGTAGACCGTGGGGTTCCGGAAGTATGGGGAAGCGTTTACGATATCCGTGAGCTTCTGGACAGCAGTGTGAAGCTGATGGACGGAAAATCCCCGCTGGAGATCCAGCTGCCAGGGCCGCTGAATGCACTGAAGAAACCACTTCTGAATGTTGTGAAGGGTACTGTGGTTGAGAAAGTACTGCGGGATCATGATGTGCTGAAGGATTATATGTAAGATATACAGCCTGCCAGACAAATATTCTCAATCCGAAAATTAAGATTTGAACACAGTAACGGAGCCTCCGGTTCTATTCGTGCAGCAATCCCCCGGAAATACTTCTCGCGCGGTATTTCCGGGGGATTATTTTATTTTCTGATACTTATTTTCCCAGTGTTTCATTCATACTTCCGGAACGGAAGCCCTGAAGATCCAGAGTCACGTAAGAAAATCCCAATGTACGGAATTTCTCTGTGATCTTTGTTCTTATTTCATTATCTGCAATTTTCAGGATCTCTTCTTCCGGAACCTCGATCCTTGCCATGGTACCGTGGATGCGAACACGGAACTGATGGAATCCCAGATCCATCAGAAACTGCTCGGCCTGATCTACCATGTGAAGCTTCTCCTCGGTAATGGTCTCACCGTATACAAATCTGGAAGCAAGACAGGCAAAAGATGGCTTGTTCCAGGTTGGAAGATTCATGTCTTTTGATAGCTCCCGGATCTCTTCTTTATAGAGGCCTGCTTCCTGGAGCGGACTGCGGACTCCAAGCTCCTGGATAGCCCTTTTTCCCGGACGGTAGTCGCCCAGATCATCCATGTTGGAACCTTCCACGATCATGTTCATATGGCGCGCCTTTGCAGCTTCCCAAAGTCTGGTAAAGATGGCTTTTTTGCAGATATAGCAGCGGTCCGGCGGATTCTGACGGAACCCCGGGATGTCGAATTCGTTGATCTTGCATATCTCCTGGCAAATGTGATTTTCCTGGCAGAAATCTTGCGTTTCTTTCAGTTCTCTGTCGGTGAAAGAGCATGGACATGCGGTAATGGCCATAGCTTTGTCACCAAGTGTTTCCTGTGCAGCTTTCAGCAAAAATGTGGAGTCCACTCCACCGGAAAAAGCTACGGCTACACTTCCAAGGGAACGGAGGATTTCCTGGAGTTTTCTGTATTTTTTTTCAAGTGTGATGTTATCTGTTGCTGGCATATGTTCTGTCACCTCGTAATTTGTAAAATCTTATTTTTGCCGGATCCGAATCTGTAATTTTCAGATCTGTTCTTATTGACATGCTCTTGCAATGCTATGTGTGTATTCTTTATTGTAAACGATACCTTTTTGCCATACAAGTATTTTTCTACCTGACAGATGTACTATGAAATTTATTAGTATCCTCTCTGTTTCCAAATATAATAAGACCGGAAATACAGCATATGCCATACTTCCAGTCTTTCTTTTTACAGTTATTACATTTCGATCACATCAAGATCATCCGGAACAAACAGATTTCCGTGATAATACTCTCTGCCTTCTGCTCCGTAAAGCTCTTTACGTTTCTTAATGTTCTTATCCTCTGTGTGATACAGGACAAGATTCTTAACTCCAAGGTTCTCAGCCAGCTCACTGGCATCCTTAACTGTGGAGTGATGCTTCTCATATGGATTGAAGATATCACGCTGTCCATACAGACAGAATGCTTCGTGGAACATCCAGTCGCTGCCTTTTGCGTATTTCTCTTCACATTCATTGTATGGCTCGTCTCCGCAGCAGGTAAGCACCTTACCGCCGTCGTAGATCATCTGGAAACCGAACTGTTTCGCCTTGGTGGAACCGATATCAAAGAAGGTCACTTTCTTATTAAGAATTGTTTTTTTCTCGCCGTCTTTTACCTCGATCAGATGAAGTCTGTCACCGATGTACTGTGTCTCCTTCTTATTCAGAAGCTTAAATGCCATGTCTTTGAGAAGTCCGATCACTTCATCATGAGCATAGATGTTTGCCTCGCCCTGATAAGTGCCTTTTTTCATGTTCTGGCAAATGATGCGGATCACCCACACGATCCCCATGATATGGTCTACGTGCTTATGTGTAACAAAGATCTCATGAACATCCATCAGATCAACGCCAGCCTTCTTCAGCTGGGAAAGCACCGTATTTCCGCCGCCTCCGTCAACCAGAAAATGGCCGTACTCATCGCTGAGCACAAAACATGTATTGTAGCACTCTGTTACCAGTGCGTTACCTGTTCCAAGCATGGTTAATTTCATTCTGTTCTCCTCCTGTATAGCCCTGGTCATCAAACATTCAGCCACCCACCATTCTGCTCTCTGACACTCTGACCGGCTGTCTCTGGTCATATTACAGACACATATACAACCGTTTAATTTTTTTTCTTATTTTTTCTGTGTTTTTCGTGTCCAATGATAACATTATGAAGAAATATTTTCAATAAGATCCATTCATTTTCATAGCAGAAAAATCCATCCACAAATCTTCATATATTTCTGTTTTCACAGAATCCAGTCCGGTGCTCCCTTGCATCCTCTGTCATCCAGTTTATCTGCATCGCAGATAACAGAAATATATAATATATGGATCCTGTACAAAAACAGGAGCAGTCACATGGCGTACCATGTCTGCTCCTGTTTTATATTTTTGTTATTCCAGCATCTCTATCTCTGTCTCAAAATACTGCTCCTGAAACTGAACCTGTTCCATGATCTCCTGTGCTGTCATAGTCATATCTTCCGGCACTGCCACCCATTTGTCTTCCACATCATTGAGACGATGGATGATGGCAATCACTTTTCCTGTAAATTCTTTTACCGGGTGATCGATACACAAAACATAGACGTCCTGTTCCTCTCCGTCCGGAGCGATGATTCCTTCGATGTAACCGTAATTTACCGGGTAAAAAAGCTCTTTGTGTTCCGGATGATAACTGTTCATTGGGCGGTCGATCATGATATGCACAAGCTGGCCCGGAGTCGGTTTCTTATTCTCATAAACCATCTGCTTCATTTATATTCCTCTTTAAGCACATACAAGAAATTAACGGATTTTTCTATTATGCCAGTAAATCGAAGATTTTTATTTCAATCCATTCTTCGTTTTACCAGATCTCAGACTCTACAGCCGCACGCTCAATGCCAAGACCTTTCATATAGCGATCCATAAATGCGTTGAATCCTTTCACACCTTCAGCTTCCGGCGCAAGTGTGCTGCCTTCGTTTCCTTTGAAGACATTCTCATCCAGGAAGTCTGCAAGGTCTTCACCATCTTTTTTGTTGATCAGATAGGAAGCCAGAAGTGCGATTCCCCAGGCTCCGCCTTCTCCTGCTGTAGACATTACGGATACCGGTGCATCTACCGCATCTGCAAGGATCTGCTGGCCGACACCCTTTGTCTTAAAGAGGCCGCCGTGGCCCAGAAGCTTATCAATCTTTACATGCTCCTGATTCAGAAGGATATCCAGACCTACACGCATGGCGCCGAGGCAGGTGTAAAGATTATTTCGCATAAAGTTTGCCAGTGTAAATTTGCTCTCAGAAGAACGTACAAACAGTGGACGTCCCTCTTCAAAGCCGGTCATATGCTCGCCGGAGAAATAGCAGTAGGAAAGAAGTCCGCCACAGTCCGGGTCGCCTTCCATGGCTTTGTTATAAAGAGTTCCGAACAGTTTGTTCATATCTACTTCCATGCCCATAGCTTCTGCAAATTCCTTAAACACATTTACCCATGCGTTCAGATCCGAAGTACAGTTGTTGGAATGTGCCATGGCAACCGGATCTCCTGCCGGAGTGGTGACCATGTCGATCTCTTTATACGGCTTGGAAAGAGCCTTTTCCAGAACGATCATGGCAAATACAGATGTTCCCGCGGAAACATTTCCGGTACGCCGGCGGACACTGTTTGTGGCAACCATACCGGTTCCTGCGTCTCCCTCAGGCGGACACATCGGGATTCCAGCTTTCAGCTTTCCACTTACATCCAGAAGCTTTGCGCCTTCCTCAGTAAGAACTCCTGCATCCTGACCTGCCACCAGAGCTTTCGGCATAATATCGCGAAGCTTCCATGGGAAACCATAAGGCGCAACCAGTTCATCGAACTTCTGAACCATCTCCTCGTTATAGTCCTTCGTTTCACTGTCGATCGGGAACATACCTGCCGCATCACCGATACCAAGGACTCTTTTTCCGGTGAGTTTCCAGTGCACATAGGCTTCCAGAGTGGTGATATAATCGATATCTTTTACATGCTCCTCACCGTTAAGGATCGCCTGATACAGGTGTGCGATGCTCCATCTCTGAGGGATATTGTAATGGAAAAGCTCTGCCAGCTTCTCAGAGGCTTCTCCTGTGATGTTGTTTCTCCAGGTACGGAACGGGACCATCAGCTCTCCCTCTTTATTAAACGGCATATAGCCATGCATCATGGCACTGACACCAAACGCACCTACGCTTGTAAGCTCCACTCCATATTTTTTCTGAACATCTTCTGCCATATCCTGGTAACTGCCCTGGAGACCTTTCCAAATCTCCTCCAGGCTGTATGTCCAGATACCATCCACATACTGGTTCTCCCATTCATAGGCTCCGGATGCGATGGGCTGGTTCTTATCGTCCACCAGAACTGCCTTGATCCTTGTGGAACCAAACTCAATACCAAGAGCCGTGCGATTCTCAAGAATTGCTGTTTTTGTCTCATTTAATCCCATTGTAAAAAACCTCCCGTATTATTTGCTGAAATACATGCTGTTCCATCTCAGCTCATTCTGCAGATTCCGGATCGTTGTATCGCCATCAATATAAACCGCTTCAATCCCCATAGCTGCTGCCCAGTCACCCATCTGCTCTGCAGTAAGGTCATAGGTAAATGCAGTGTGATGTGCGCCGCCGGCAAGGATCCATGCTTCTGCTGCTGTGGAAAGATCCGGCTTCGGTGTCCAGAATGCAGTACCTACCGGAAGTGCAGGCATCGGCTTCTCTGTTTTCTTACACTCAACCTCATTGATCAGCAGACGGAAACGGTCTCCAAGATCAACCAGGGATGTTGCGATTCCAGGACCTGTCTTAGAAGTAAATACCAGTCTTGCAGGATCTTCACGATCTCCCATGGAAAGCGGGCATACACGCATGCTGACCTTGCCATCAGCAACAGATGGGCAAACCTCCAGCATATGTGCCTCAAGGATTCCCTCTTTACCAGGTACCAGGTTATAAGTGTAATCCTCCATAAAAGATGTACCCTTGGCGTCCTTTTTGCCGGCTGCCATGATCTTCATCAGACGGACCATAGCTGCTGTTTTCCAGTCGCCCTCGCCACCGAAGCCGTAGCCTTTTTCCATCAGTCGCTGGATCGCAAGTCCCGGAAGCTGTTTCAGGGCGCCCAGATCACCGAAGTGTGTTACGATAGCCTGATAGTTTTTCTCCTCAAGGAAACGCTCAAAACCGATCTCGATCCCTGCCTGGACTGCTACATGCTTCTTAAATTCCTCAGGGTCACGTCCATCCAGAATCATGTCATATTTATTATAATATTCTTCTACCAGAACATCAATATCTCCCTGGCTTACGTCCTGTACATATTCTGCGATCTCGTTAACCGGATAAGCATCGATCTCCCATCCGAATTTCATCTGAGCCTCAACCTTATCGCCCTCTGTTACAGCTACGTTTCTCATATTGTCGGCTACACGGCATACACGGATATGGCTGCTCTCCATGATACCAACTGCAGTACGCATCCAGGATGCCAGACGCTCCTGGACCTTTTTGTCTGCCCAGTGTCCTGCAATGACTTTTCTCTCGATTCCCATGCGGGTTACCATATGGCCAAACTCACGGCCGCCGTGTGCGGACTGGTTCTCATTCATAAAGTCCATATCAATGGTGTCATAGGGGATTTCCACATTGAACTGTGTATGAAGATGGCACAGCGGTTTGCGATACTCTTTAAGGCCAAGGATCCAGGATTTTGCCGGGGAAAATGTGTGCATCCACGCGATCACGCCGGCACAGTTTTCATCTGCATTGGCATCATTAAAGGTTTTACGGATCAGCTCATTTGTGATCAGCGTTGGTTTCCATACAACCTCAAACGGAAGTACACCGGATTTATTCAGTTCCTCTACGATGATCTTTGAATGCTCGGCTACCTTGCGGAGACATTCATCTCCGTAAAGATCCTGTGAACCTGTGCAAAACCAGAATTTGTAATCTCTTCCTGTTTTCATGTGAAAATTCCTCCTTGAAATATAAAATTATATAATATGCATAACATTCCTGAAAATCTGTAACACATTTCTGTTTCCAACATGTGTCCAGCCTTCTGAAATGTTATAAAGTTCTCTGTAAAATATGTCATGTTTCATTATCTGATAAGTGATTATCTCTCTGCCCTCATGCATTTGTGTTCATATTCCTGTCTTCACACTGCTGCCCCGTACGATCAGCTCCGGCCGGATCAGCCGTTCCACCTTACTCTCTTCGTCCGGCACGCCACTTAATTTTTCCAGGAGAAGCTTTGCTGCCATCTCACCCAGTTTTTCCTGGGGATGGGTGATAGTAGTGATTCCCTGCCCCTGTCTTGCGTACAGCGAATTGTCATAACCGGTCACCGCAACATCCTCCGGGATCTTTTTGCCCTGACGTTCCAGTTCTTCCATGACCTGGACAGCGATCTGGTCGTTGTAGCACACGATCCCATCCGGAAAGCTGTTCTGTCGGACCATGTTCCGGACCATAAGAGCCGGCTTTTTTCGCCGGTCCTCGGTGTGAAACCAGACCACCTTATCCGGATCATAGGCAATTTCATGCTCCTGCAAAGCCTTCACATAGCCCTTATGCCGTTCGATTCCCTGACGGTCATCTGCCTTGAAAAATCCCGCGATGTTGCGCCTGCCGGAGTCCAGGAGATGTTTTGTCACAAGATAACCGCCTCCTGCGTCATCCATGAGGATGTGGGGCTTTTCCTGCATCTCCGTATACAGTCCCTGGATAAAAATATAGGGGATCTGATACTTGTCCAGTGTTTCGTACAGGCTTACATGTCTGCACAACAACTCACTTTTGCTGGGTTCGATGATCAGTCCGTCAATTCCCTTGCTGATCAGCTCTTCCAGGAATCTTGCCTCCTTCTGGCGGCTGTTTCCTGTATTTTTCAGGATGATACTGTACCCGTTATCGGACAGCACCTCATCGATTCCCTGGATCAGCCTTGGAAAAATATAATCCGAGATATATGTAGTCACCACTGCGATGTTTCCGGTCCCGTGAATCTGACGGAGCACATCCGCACAGAAGGTTCCTTTTCCCTGAAAGGATTCTATGTATCCATCTCCTGCCAGGATCCCCAGAGCCTTTCGCACCGTATGCCTGCTCAGCCCATAGCGTACACTGAGCTGGTTTTCAGAGGGAAGCTTCTCACCCGGACGGATCTTTCCGGAAAGAATGTCTGTTTTCATTTCTTCCATCAGTGCATAATATTTTGCTTTTCCGTTTTCTGCCATAAGCTCCTCCCTTCGTTTGTATTTTGATCTGTATTTATCCTGTTCGTTTCATCTGTAATTATTTTATAACTTGTATATACATGCGAACAAGTTGTTTTTATTATTTATCAAAAGTTCCATATAAAGAAAGGCCGGAACACCCTCCCCATTCTGGTGTTCCGGCCTTTATATGCCGCCTTGCATATTTATTTCAAAGTTTTTGCTGCCTTCCGATCATTTCCTGCCTTAGCGGTACATCTTCATATAATCCCCATGTGCCTCGATCAGCTCATCACACATTGCCTGGATGTCTTTGATGTTCAACTCTGCACCTGTGTGCGGGTCCATCATGGCTGCCTGATAGATTTTCTGGCGGTCTTTGGTCACTGCTGCCTCAATAGCAAGGAGCTGCGGGCTGACATTGGATGAATTCATAGCTGCCAGCTGTGTAGGAAGCTTGCCCACTTTTACCGGATGTACACCGGTTCCGTCGATATAGCATGGAACCTCTACGCAAGCATCCGACGGAAGGTTATCGATATAACCGTTGTTAAGAACATTTCCACCGATCTTGTACGGTGTGTTTGTAACAACAGCCTCCATGATATAAGAAGCATACTCTTTACTTCTCTCATGGCCGATCTTGCCATCCTTGAGGATATCCTCGCGCTCTTTTTCCCAGCCCTCGATCTGTTTGATACATCTTCTCGGATATTCGTCAAGCGGAATATTGAACTCCTCGATCATCTCCGGATATTTGGATTTAATGAAGAACGGATTATACTCTGCATTGTGCTCACTGGACTCTGTGCAGTAGTATCCAAGATGACGGATGTACTCGTAACGTACCATATCCTCATGCTTCTCGTCGGAGGTATTCTTCTCCTCGGCGATTCTGCGGATCTCCGGGTACAGGTCGTTTCCGTCTTTGTCATGGATCTCAAGAAGCCATGCCATGTGGTTGATACCTGCGATCAGCTCGGTACGTCCCTCAAGCTTGTCTTCCATTCCCATTCCCTCAAGAAGTTTCTGGGAGCAGACCTGAACGCTGTGGCAGAGACCTACGGTGCGGATCTTTGTGAAACGCTGCATATAGCCGGTGAGCATTGCCATAGGGTTGGAGTAGTTCAGGAACAGAGTGTTCGGGCAGACCTCTTCCATATCCCGTGCGAACTCTTCCAGAACCGGAATGGTACGAAGTGCACGCATGATACCACCAATTCCCAGGGTATCTGCGATAGTCTGTTTGATGCCGTATTTCTTCGGGATTTCAAAGTCTGTTACTGTACATGGCTCATAGCCGCCTACCTGAATGGCATTGACTACGAAGTCTGCATCACGAAGTGCATCTTTACGGTTCTCAGCACCGAGATATGTTTTGATCACTGCGCGGTCCTCATTTACGTTGTGGTTGATGGCACTTAAGATAATCCTGGAATCCTCCAGTCTCTTCTCGTCGATATCATAAAGTGCGATCTCGCTCTCGCGAAGTGCCGGTGTGCACATACAGTCGCCAAGTACATTTCTTGCGAAAACCGTGCTTCCAGCTCCCATGAATGTAATTTTAATCATGTTCGTTTCCTCCTGCTTTCTTTGTTGGATCTCTTATCCGGAATTGTTATATTTTTCTTTAAAATTCCTGATTTTCTGCTATTTCTGCGGTGCAGTCCCGCTTCGTTTTCTTTGTGATCTTATCATACTACCAGAAACTTGTTTAAAATATGTACTTTGATGCTAATAATTGTTGTTTTGTTGCATGAGATACCTGGAAGTAATTTTCTATAACATTTCTTATGACATAAAAAACTCTCTGCCCGATACCAGAATTTTATATATTCTGGCACAGACAGAGAGTTTTTTTCTTCGTGAAATATATCACAGAATCAGTCCTCAGATTCCGTATAATCCCCTTTTTTCCCCTTCACTACAAGTTTTCTCTTTTCTTCCTTGTATTCTCTCGGACTTCTTCCTGTTCTTGCCTTGAATACCTTGGAAAAAGCCAGCGGATCTCCATACCCTACTTTTGCAGCTACTTCACTGACCTGAATACCTCCATTTTTCAGAAGAGTCTTTGCCTTCTCGATGCGAAGATTCATAAGATATTCCTGCGGCGAGCATCCGAGGCTTTTTTTAAACGAGCTGGTAAGATAGCTCCGGTTGACGCCAATGCGGTCTGCCAGCTCATTGATCTTCAGCCGCTTGTCAAAGTTAGCTGCAATGTAATCCACTGCATGCTCCACATAAACGGAATTTGGATATCTGTGGGATGGGAGAAGCTTGCCTTCTCTCAGACATGCATCCCGGTTATCTGTGATCAGGTCAGAAAAAAGAAGCATCAGAAGTCCGTTCCGTTTCAGTTCATTTTCAAAAACGAGCTTGTTGGTCTGGACCATTGCATCAATATATTTTGCAGCATTTTCCATGCAGTGGATCCTTCGGACCGGATTTTCCCGGCTGAAGCCGCTTACATGGATCACTTCCTCCGCAGTCATTCCCTCAAATCCTACCCAGCGATATGTCCAGGGATTGTCCATGTCTGCCTCATACCAGGCCTCCACACTGGATGGGATCAGAAATGCTTCTCCACCTGTCAGATGATACTGATGGCCATCCATCTCAAAAACTCCGCTTCCGGATTCCACGATATGAAGTACATGAGAGATCCTTTTATTTGGTCCAAATCGATGTCCCGGATCGCATTTTTCCCACCCACAATAAGTAAGACAGAGATCCACCGCACCTTTCTTTAAATTCTCCAGACATTTAAAGCTGTCCGAGCTTGTAAAACCAACTGTGTGAAGCAACTTGTCACCTCCCTGATGTCATATATTATGTTTCCGCCTGTGAGCTGCTTCGCCACCCAATAACAGGCCGCCATATCCGGCGGCCTGTTATTTTTCTGGTCAGGCGGATGTTTTTCTGCAGATAATTTTTATTCCATCATTTACAGAAATCAGTCCTCTGCTTCAATTGTATACAATACAGAATGGAAATCACCGTTTGTCTTATTGCAGTAGTCACGATCAACCGGGATTCCTGCATACATCAGCTCATTTCCGTAAGCTTTCAGGCACTTATCTTCCCATTTTACTTTGTAAAGCTGATCCTCGTCAAGACCCTTGAAGCGCAGACGCATCCAGGAAGCATTGACCTTGTTCAGTCTTTCATAGTATCCGGCAACTGCCTGCTTTTTGTCTCTGGAAACAACCATCCATGCAGTATCATTTCCTTCGAACGGGCTTAAGATACGGTAGAAATCACCCTCCACCTGGATCAGGTCACGATGTTCCTTCATGAATTCCACCTGTGCCTTTACCTCTTCGATCTCTTTGGCACTTAAAAGGTTCAGATCCAGCTCATAGCCAAAGGTTCCGAAATATGCCACATTTGCTCTTGTGGAAAGCGGTGTGGTACGGTGCAGCTGATGATTCGGTACTGCTGATACATGAGATCCCATGCTGACGATCGGATAAACAAAGGAGGTACCGTACTGGATTTTTTCTCTCTCTGCTGCATCGGTATCATCACTGGTCCATGTCTGCGGTGCAAAGTACAGCATTCCTGGATCAAATCTTGCTCCGCCGCTTGCGCAGGATTCAAAGAGAATGTCAGGGAATCTCTCTGTCAGTCTTGTATACAGCTCATATACACCAAGGATATATTTATGCATAGTCTTGCCCTGATCTGCTGCAGATGCGCCGCGGCTGAAAGGCTCGGACATGTAGCGGTTCATATCCCATTTAATGTAGGAAATGGAAGATTCCTCGATAACCTTGGAGATGGAATCATAAATAAAATCCACAACCTCAGATCTGGAAAAATCAAGAACGTGCTGATGTCTTGAGTGGGACTCAAAACGGTCCGGTGCTCCGATGAGCCAGTCCGGATGTGCTCTGTAGCAGTCGCTGTTCTTGTTTACCATCTCAAGCTCTACCCAGAGGCCAAATTTCAGGCCCATCTCCTCGATCTTGCGGGAAAGTCCGGAAATTCCGTTTGGAAGCTTATTCTTATTTACGAACCAGTCGCCAAGGCCCTGGTAATCATCGTTTCTGGTTCCGAACCATCCGTCATCCAGAACGAAAAGCTCTACCCCAACCTCTTTGGCTTTTTTTGCAATATTGAGGATTTTTTCCTCATCAAAATCAAAATAGGTTGCCTCCCAGTTATTAAGAAGGATCGGGCGTGCATGATTTCTCCATTTTCCGCGCATCAGGCGGTCACGGTACAGTCTGTGGTAAGCCTGGCTCATTCCGTTTAAGCCCTTATCGCTGTATACCATAACAACCTCCGGAGTCTGGAATTCCTCATCTCTGGAAAGCTCCCAGGAAAATCCCTGTGGATTGATTCCCATCATAACTCGTGTCATCTCGTAGGTGGAAACCTCGACCTGTGCAAGGAAGTTGCCGCTGTACACAAAGCTGAAGCCGAAAACCTCGCCTGTATCTTCTGTTGTATGAGGACGCTTCAGCGCGATAAACGGATTCTGCTCAGAGCTGGAGCCGGTTCCTGCAAGACTCTGTACAGCCTGTATACCCATCTCAAGTTTGCGTGTTTTTACATAGCGCTCACGTGCCCATGCACCGGAAAGATGGATCATCTCATAATCCATATCCGGGAACTCCACTGCTGCACTCATCACGTTCTCAAGACGGATTTTCTGATTCCCTTTCTGAACAAGGCGTGCACTTCTGGTGACCACCGGGTAATCCTCATATACGGAATATGTAAGAACAAGGTCTGTGTCCATCACAGAATCATGAAGTGTAATGTCCAGAGATGTTGCCTCTTCCTCGTTCTCTGTGTAGGTTGCCGGAAGACCGGCAAGCTTCTTCTTGCCGCCGTAAATCTCATGAGAAACATATTTGAAATCTACGATCTCGCTTCCGTTCTCCTGACGAACAGTAAGGGCAGGATTTCTGAAATCACCGGTTCCGTAAACAGGATACTCCTGTTTGGTATACTGCATGGAAAGAAGTCCCGGTTCCGGAACGCATACAGCCATCAGGGAACGCATGATCTCCTCGTGAAGATAACTGAAATCCTCTTTATCGCGGATAGCTTTTCCATAGTACAGATTCTCCATCTGGCCATTTTCCATGATACAGGTGATGTAGCTTAAATGTTTGTTATAAATGTGGAATGTCTTTGATCCCTCGTGAAATTTGATCGGCATAATTTTCTCCTTTTTTCGTTTACTGCGGATAAAAATATCCGCCTCTTTCCTTAAGAATCATCAAATAACTGTGCATTTTGGCATTTGCTTCGATAAAAATACCGCTGACAACCTCAATAACCAAATCCTCAGTTATATACATTGTCAGCGGTCTTGTATTACCTTATGTAATATTTCTGATTACAGTTTTCCACCGCTGGTAGCAATACCTTCGATAAACTGTTTCTGGAAGATCATGTAGATCACGATCATCGGAATGCAGGCGATCAGAGATGCAGCCATCAGTTCCGGGAATTTGGATACGTACTGGCCCTGCATCTTTGCAAGTGCGGAAGAAAGTACCAGCATATCCTTATCTGTATTAACGATCATCGGCCACATCAGATCTTTGAATGCGAATACAGCTGTGAAAATTCCAAGTGCGACCATACTGGATCTTGTAAGTGGTGCCATGATGTAAAGGAAGGTCTGACCGATGTTACATCCGTCAAGTCTGGCAGCCTCCTCCAGATCCTTCGGCAGTCCCATATATCCCTGTCTCAGAAGGAAAGTACCGAATGCAGTAACAATACCTGGGAATACAAGGGCAAAGATCGTATTCAGCATACCCATCTTGCTGACCATCAGGTACTGCGGGATGATGAAGATCTGTACCGGAACCATCATCTGGAACAGTACAAGACTGAAGCAGAGATCACGGCCCTTGAAGTTCAGTCGTCCAAATGCATAGCCTGCCATAGTTGCTGTAAGAACCGCACACACTACTCGGAAGAAGATCAGAAGCAGTGTATTCTTGTACAGAAGCAGGAAGTTCATGTTATTGATAACAGAAATAAATGCGTCTTTTCTCCATATTTTCGGGAAAATGGTGAAAGGATCTACAGATGTTGCTTCCGTTACAGTTTTAAAAGCTGTCAGGATCATCCAGATAAATGGCACAAGCATCGTTATGGACACAATGATCAGTATGACATGTATTAAAATAGTGGTTAATTTCTTTTTTGTTTCCATACTATCCATGGTTAATCCCCCTTTTTAGTTGTAGAATACCCATTTCTTCTGACCGATCATCTGGAATACTGTCAGGATCATGGTGATAATAAGAAGTACTACTACGATCGTAGCGCCGTATCCCATGTTCTTATTGATAAATGCATATTTATAGAACAGATAAACCAGTGACTGAGTCTTGGTAAGTGCCGGGTTTGACTTGTCAATAACCATATAGATCAGGTCGAATACCTGCAGGGATCCAATTACACGGGTAACAAGTACAAAGAAAATAGTTGGCGACAGAAGCGGAATCGTAATGCTGAAGAATGCATTCACACCTGTAGCTCCGTCAATCTCTGCCGCTTCATAATAATCTCTCGGAATTTCCTGAAGTCCTGCCAGAAAAAGAACCATATTGTAACCGATGATAGACCATACACCGATGATCGCAACGGAAAATACTGCAATTTTCGGATCAGAAACCCAGTTTACATGAACATGGAAAACGTTATTGATAAGACCATAATCAGAGTTGAACAGCCATCTCCATACCATGGCTACCGCTGCCGGAGCTGCTACCATCGGAAGGAAGATGATGGTTCTGTAAACAGAACGGCCCTTCATCTTTCTGTTAAGAAGTACTGCAAGAACAAGTGCGATGACAATGGAAAAAGGAACCTCCACGATCGCATATTTGAATGTGTTGATCAGTGCCTGCCAGATCTCTTTATCTGCAAAAACCTTCTGATAGTTCTGTAAACCGATAAAGATATTTCCTTTACCAAAATCTCCTGTTTTGAAAAAGCTCTGGTAAATAGTCTGGAAGATCGGAATGATGTTCAATACGATCAATCCGATGGTTGTTGGGAGAATAAACAGCCAGCCCCAGAGGAACTCACTGCGCTCTCTCTTTGTCCGTGCCTGTGACTTGGTAGTTTTAGCCATAAGAATCACTCCTTCTATTCCTTCTATGTATGAGGCCGCTGCACCTGAGTGCGGCGGCCCCTCTCATTACTGCACTTAATTATCGGTGTTTCTTAATGCTTACTCCTCAGCCAGCTTCTCGTTCATCTGATCAGCCATCTGCTTGCAAGCCTCTTCCATTGTGATGTCGCCTGTGTATACGCCCTTAAGGATCTCGTTGTCCTCGTTCTCCCATGTTACAGTAGATTTGGAGTATGGACGGATCTCCATGTCATCCATCATGTTCAGATAAGCCTGAAGGTTGAAGTCTGCGGATTTAGCCCATGCATCAGATGTATCTTTGTATGCACTCATTGTAACACCAAGCTCAGCCTGTTTCTCCTGAGCCTCTTTGGATCCGAGGTACTCGATCAGCTGCCAAGCTTCGTCTGTGTGCTCACCGGAAGCAGATGCTGCCCATCCAAGTCCGTTATATGAGGAAGCTCTTCTGCCCGTCTCAGCGTTTTTAGGAAGCTCTACACAATCACAGTTAGCTGCTGTGTACTCGTTCTCTTTAAATGCTGCAAGCATCCAGGAGCCCTGGCATGTCATAGCGATCTTGCCAGCCTCGAAAAGTACGTCCTCGTTGTTCTCGGACATTGTCTCAAGAGACGGGATCACGCCATCCTTGATCCATCCTTCCAGTGTCTGCATAGCTGCGATCGTCTTCTCATCATCCCAGCCGGATTTTGTCTTGTCATCGCTGATGATGTATCCGCCGTTATCATAGATCAGGTTGTAGTATCCGGCCTGGTTGTTATCATTTCTCATTCCGAGACCGTACTGGGAACCATCATCCTTAGTAAGCTTCTTAGCTGCCTCTGTAACATCATCCCATGTCCAGTCAGCTGTCGGATAATCAAGTCCTGCCTCGTCAAATAATGTCTTGTTGTACCAGAGAGCGATTGTATCTATATCCTTCGGTACTGCATAATATTTATCATCGTATGTATACAGTCCCCAGATATCCTCCGGATAGTTCTCCGGATCGATCAGATCGCTGTCTTTGATCTTATCGGTCAGATCAAGAAGCATATCGTTGGACATGTATCTCTGACTCTCGTTGGAGTGCATCCAGAATACGTCCGGAAGGGAACCACCCTGTGCACCGGCCTCGAGCATTGTCCAGTACTCATCCCATTTAACAACGGAGATCTCTGTCTTGATTCCTGTCTTCTCTGTGAAGTCTGCGAGAATTTCTTTGATTCCCGGCTCCTGGTTGGTGTCCCAGATGGATACGGAAAGTGTAACATCGTCACCTTTTGCATATACCGGAACTGCTGTCATTACCATGGCACCTGCTAACAATAATGCTGCTACTCTTTTGAAATTCATAACTTCTTCCTCCTTTTAAATCTTTCTTATTTTCCCTCTTTCTTTTGGTCAGTTTTTATATTTTTTCACGTCCCTGACCGTTGATATTATTATAATTGCACATGGAAAAATGATAAATGGATTATTGTCATTTCAATATGGAAAAATGTTACTTTTTATTCATTTTATCCATTTTTTGTTCATACTTAGTTAATTATTCGTCATTTTTACATGTTTTCTTTCATTTATTACATATATTTTCATATTTTTCACTATTTATGAGCATATTTTGGCACCCATTTATTTCCTTGTAGCAAAACCAACATTTTTACATATCTGTTTTTGTATGTTTTTACTAACTCAGCACATGTATAAATGTCATTTTCCAAAAAACACAATTTTCCTTTCCTAACATAATTCCATGCGTGCCATCATTTTCACATGTGCACGCAAAGTTCCATGTTTTTTTATACAGTCCCATAAACCGTGCTGATACTTATCTGCGTCCCCTCTCTTTACACACAATCAAAAACTATGCTAAGATTAGCTGTATCGGACTTTTCCCATATGGTCTGTTTTCATTTCTACATTTCTATATAAGGAGGTATTTCGTTATGAATCTTTTAAATGAAGATAATGTCGTCCATGTATTTCTCAACAAGCTGGGTGACATCGTGATCGCCAATCTTCTTTTTATTCTCTGCTGCATCCCCGTGATCACCATTGGGCCGTCACTAACTGCCCTTTATCACTGCATGATGCGTACAGTAAAAGGGAATAACAACGGCACAACGAAAACATTTTTCAGAGCTTTTAAGGAAAACTTCAAACAGTCACTGATCATATGGCTGCTGATCCTTGCTGCCGGAACCATGATCATCCTGAATATCCGCTTTCTGCTCCATGCAGAAGGAAGCGCTGCACATATGCTGTTTTATCTTTCTGTGGGGGTTCTGACTTTGCTGATAATTTTTACTTTATACATATTCCCGGTAATCGCAACCTTTGCCAATACACTGGGGGCACTTTGCAGAAATGCATTTCTGCTGGCATTTATGCATTTCCCCACAACGATCGCCATTGCGGTGATCACGATCTTTCCATTGTATATGACATATCTCGATGCAAAGCTGCAGCCACTTTACGCATGCTGCTGGTTTTTCTTTGGATTTGGACTTGTAGCTTTTATAAATTCGATGCTGTTGTATCGATTTTTTAAGAAGCTGCTTCCTCCGGAGGAGGATATTTCGCTTTTGTGATGAAAAGCTTGGGAAAATTGTTATTTATTTAGATATAGTATTTTTAGATATAGTATTTTCGCTTTTCAAAGCGGAGGAAATCTGCGAGGGGGAAAGCACTCAGAGTTGCGAAGCCCATTTTTCCCCCTCGCGCTCCCCCTTTCCGGGCACGCTATATTGTCGTACGCTGTGGGAATGTGTTAGTGTATTGGCACGGCGATGTATTCTACGGTATTGATGATGCTGCGCTATGCCGATGAGGATGCCGATGTATTCTACGGTATTGATAATGCTGCGCTATGCCGATGAGGATGCCGATGTATTCTACAATATCAATATCACATCTCGCCCCAGCGCCAATACATTACCACAACAACTCACCTCCAAGTCGACAGCGAAGCGCCTCGACCCATTCTTCCCCGGCAGGCCACAGGGAAACTCAGCCTTTCGTCCCAGTCATCCAGCGCAGCGCTGATGACCCATCCAACTCCCGGGAAACCACCTCACTTCCCACTCTGAACCAAATTCCCACTCCGTCTACTCATTTTCCTATCTGCTCCCTCCTTACCTGTAATCCCTCCCGCCATCGCCACTCTATCCCTTCCGCCCTGAAAAGCCAGCCCGTGAGGCGTGTGCTGTCTGTCACCGGACTCTGCAGGAGGGGAGCTGCTTCTTAGGCGCCGGAAATCTGCGTTGCTTCAAAAATTCTCGCTGTCTGAGCGGCTTCAGACGCGAGTTCGAGAATTTTTGAAGCGGTTTTAGCAGAATTCCGGCGCCTTAGAAGCCAGCCCCCGACGAAGCCCCGGTGACAGACAGCACACGCCTCACGGGCGTCCCCTTTCCCCCTTTCCCCCTTTTCCATTGCCCTCCCCACCCCAATATTGTATAATCATCTCATACAACATCCACCCCATTTTGTAACCCAAAATTACATTTAGTTTTTGCTGCATAACAAAAAACAGGAGGCCCAACCAAATGAAAAAAGAACCCAACCCACAGCACACCCTCTCCGTCTACTTCTGCGGCCAGGAAGACTGCGGTCCGAACCACTCCTTCGGCCCGGCCATGCGCCCACACTACCTTCTCCACGTGATCTTCCACGGCAAAGGCATCTACCAGTGCAGCGGCCACACCTACCATCTGAAAGCAGGCGACGCCTTTCTCATCCGCCCCATGGACTCCATCTACTACCGCGCCGACACCTCCGACCCCTGGAGCTACGCCTGGGCAGGCTTTGACGGCTCCGCCTGCAAAGAAATCCTGAAACAAACCGTATTTTCCGACACCCCAATCTTCACCCCGGAAACACCCTCCCGGCAAAACAGCCTCCTCACCCACATGCAAAGCCTACTTGACACCTTTTCCGAAAACAACGGAAACGACCTTGCCTCCACAGGAAACCTCCTCCTGATACTATCCGACATGCAAAAAAAGCCCTCCGAAAGCAGGACCGACATCTCAAACCTGTACTTTCAGAAAGCCACCGAATACATCAGAAACAACTATGCCTACCCCATCCAGATCTCAGACGTGGCACACTACGTAGGAATCGACCGTTCCTATCTTTACCGAATCTTCAGGGAACATGAAAACACCTCCCCAAAACAATATCTCCTGAAACACCGCCTCCAGATGGCAACCCAGCTTCTCTGCTCCTCCTCCTGCACCATCACAGAAGCAGCTCTCTCCTGCGGTTTCCGGGACGCTCCCTCCTTCTGCAACTACTTCCGCCAGGGAACCGGCTACACCCCAAAGGAATTCCGCAAAGCCTACAGCGGAACCATCTACACCTGACCAGACACCCGCACTCCGTCCTTTACCAGCTGGTCGGAAGATGATAGCTCCTAATCGCAGTTATAACAGCAGACCGAAACAATTCCATAACAGCAAAAAAAGACGGAAACCATCCCGCAGACTCTGCAAATGATCTCCGTCTTTTATTTTCCGGAAAAGAAATGCTTGATAAACACATACAAAACAATAATAAAAGCAAACACATAACCAAAGGCGCCCAACGCCGGAATCCCCCACAGCTTTGGTTTCATATCCGTAGTACAGATAATGCTGGAACTGATCAGAAGTGCCATCACCCACAGCCCCATCACAATATTCCGCACCAGCCGCCGCAAAAGCCACGCCAGATCATCCGAGGCATGAAGATCCAGATTGATCTTTGTCTGCCCTTTCATACAGCCCTGAAGAAAATCTGCTGCCAGAGAAGGAATATCCACTGCACGTTTCAGGGACCAGGCAAGATTTTTTCCTTCTTTTTTTATCTCACGCTTCCAGTTCCCGTTGCTGAACAACTGCTCCTTGAGCCTTGCTGCAGCAATCTGTGTCATATTGATGTCCGGACATATCTCAGCCAGAACCCCCTCCACATGAGTCAGTCCTCTCGCAAGCATGGTCAGTCCGTGAGGCATCATGATCTTATTTTCTTTCATGACCTCCATCAGGTCCACCATTACCTCTGCCACATCAATATTTCCCATATCCGCAGTACCATATTTCTCCATAAGTCCGCGGATATCCTCATAAAGCTTGCTGGAATCCGGTTTGCCTTTAAACTCCCCAAGAGCCAGGACTGCATCCTGGATCTTGCCGATGTTGTTCATGGCAACCCCTTCAATAGCTTCTGCGATCAGCTGACGATCGTGCTCTGTAAGCCGTCCCATCATTCCCATATCGATCCAGACAATCTTTCCATCCTGGATCCGCACGTTTCCCGGATGTGGATCCGCATGGAAAAAGCCATCCTCCATCACCTGTTTGATGAAATTATCCACATATTTCGTTCCGACCTCATTAAGATCATAACCATTGGCCAGAAGCGCAGCCTTGTCATTGACAGCAAAACCGTCAATATATTCCATCACAAGAATATGCGGCGAAATATACTCACGGTAGAGAATCGGTACTTTAACGAAAGCCACATCTTTGTTCTTTTTTGCAAATTCCGCCATATTTGCAGCTTCCGTCAGGAAATTCATCTCCTCCTGAGTCACAGTCCACAGTTCACTTAAAACCATGTTCAGATCCACCATGCCCTTAATGCTCACCGGCGGCATCAGGCGCACTGCTTTATGCATCAGGCCGATATCCCTGGCCATGGTCTCATAGATTCCTTTTCGCTGAACCTTGATCACAACCTCTTCACCTGTTTTCAGCGTGGCCCGATGCACCTGGGCAATCGATGCTGCTCCCAGAGGTTTCTGCTCAATATACTGAAATTCTGCCTGCCACGGACAGCCCATGGACTCTTCCAGTACCTCGATCACCTGGGAAAAAGGCATCGGCGGTACCTCTGAGCAGAGCTTCATCAGCTCGTCACAGTAGCGTTTCGGCAGAATATCGGAACGAAGAGACATGATCTGACCCAACTTAATATAAGTTGGGCCCAGATCTTCCAGTATGAGCCGGAGCTTCTCAGGAGAAACACCACGGGTAATGGCATGCTTTTTCAAAACGGCTGTAATCTCTCTCAGCCGCTCTCCATATCCGCCTTTCTCTTTTTTCTCCTTTTCTTCTCTGCCCATAAATTTCTCCATTTACTGCTTCGTCTGCGTTGTCGTTTAGTCAAGCGGATATTTGCGATCCGCAGTCGGTTACTCTGCTGCCTGTTCTTCGCTCCCGGTATCTTCTGCATTTTTTGTTTCCGCAGAAGCTTCCTGTACAGCTTCCTCTGCCGGTTCTTCTGCTGTCTCGGCTTTCTCCTCAGCAGCCTCGGCCTGCATGCGCTCGATCTGCGCCTTCACAGCAGCCAGCTGCTCCGGTGTCAGCCTGGAAATCGTTGCCTTCAGTTCTTCCTGATCATTCTTTCTGGCTGCAGATTCCTTTACAGAATCAGCAGCTGTCTTAACTGTTGATTTGATGTTATGCTTCAGCTCCTGATTAAGAACCTTACCCTGTTCAACCGTAAGCTCACCCTTTTTTACCAGTTCATCCAGGATTTCTTTGGATTTCTCTGCTGTCACTGCTGCTGTACCAATACCCACCAGTAAAATTTTCTTCAGTCCTTCACCTAATTCCATAATATTTTCTCCTTTCCTGAAACCGGCAGCTGCCGGACCATCACACCACAGTCCGACACCAGACCCTATCCTGAAACAAAAGTTTTCTGTTCCTGTCATATTCCCAGAAAAGCAAGTCCCTTGGGAACAAAAATGATCAGTCCGACGATCGCTGCCATGATCGCTGCGATCAGTACTGCTCCGGCCGCTGTGTCCTTGGCGATCTTTGCCAATGGGTGACGTTCCTCTGTGACCAGGTCCACAACAGCTTCCACTGCCGTATTCACCAGCTCAAGCGCCATCACCATTCCGAACAGCCCTAGGCAGATGCACCACTCTGTCACGGAAATCCCAAGGATCAGTCCTGCGATCACCACAAGCGCTGCCACCATACAGTGGATCTTCATATTTCTTTCCTTGCGGATGCAGGTAAAAATCCCCTGAAACGCATATCCGAAGCTTTTATACAGCGGATCCTTCTTTCTGCCTGCCATGTTCCTCACCTGATTTCCTGTTTGAATTATTCCCTCCAACGGGAAGTATGGGATTATTATAACAAGTTTGTAGTAATATTTCCAGTATTCCGGAAAATTTATGAATATTTAAGGAGTATATGTGGTTATTCACAGACAACTGTTCAAGCAGATAAAAACATCCGCATTCAGTTAAACCACACATACTCCTGATCCTGTTGCATATTCTGTAAAATTTTCGGATATCCTGAATTATTTTTCCGGATATATATACAGATGTCACATATTATTCCACATTTTTCAGTGCTTCATCCATGGGCACATGACGGATCCTCCGGAATTCCAGCACTGCTACCACTGCATAGGCTGCGATTCCGATCGCTGTCATTTTCACATAGATCATGGGATCCACCCACATGGTGATCCATCCCGAAATACTGGAAAGCATCATCTCGCGGAACAGCACTTCCATGATCTGCCGTTCAACCGGAAGGCTTAACAGCAGGCAGAACACCACCAGGAAAATGATCACGGAAAATCCATACATCATTCCCATCATATCTCCCATGGAGACATCCAGCTGCCTGGATATTTTTGTAAGAGCTTCCAGATCAATGACAGAGCCGATATATTTTGAAGGGATATCCCTAATCTCTGTATCAGAGAAATATCCTCCAAAATAATCATCTCCAAATATCTATATGCGCTGTACCGGTCCGGCTCTTGCCAAAATCCAGTAAAACGTATATAATGTGGGAGTATCTGTATATTTTTAACCAAATAATCTTATTTTTAAAGGAGTGAATATTGAAAGTGGACCCCAGCGACACTTACCAGATAATCATATTACTTATTCTGCTGGCATTGTCAGCCTTTTTCTCATCTAACGAAACCGCGCTGATGTCGGTAAACAAGATCCGTCTCCGCTCTCTTGCAGACGAGGGAAACAAGCGTGCAGCCATGGCTCTCGATATCCTGGAGAACCAGACGCCCAAGCTTCTCAGTGCGATTCTCATCGGAAACAACATTGTGAACATTTCAGCTTCTTCCCTTGCAACCACACTTGCATACAGCTTTGGCGGCTATATGGTCAGCATCGTGACGGTGATTCTGACGGTTCTGATCCTGATCTTCGGTGAGATCACCCCCAAGAACTACGCAACCATTAACTCTGAAAAGATCACCCTCCGCTATATCCCGGTCTTTAAATTTCTTATGACCATCATGACACCGGTGATCTTCATCATCAATCTCTTTTCAAGAGGTGTGATGCGCCTGATGCGTGTGGATCCGGATGCAGCCAGCAAGGCCATGACCGAGGAGGAGCTTCGTACTATCGTGGACGTCAGCCATGAGGACGGTGTCATTGAATCCGACGAAAAAGAAATGATCTACAATGTGTTTGATCTTGGAGATGCCACAGCCAAGGATATCATGGTTCCAAGAGTACATGTTACCTTTGCGGATGTAGAATCCACCTATGATGAGCTGATCGATATTTTCCGCGAGGATAAGTTCACACGTCTGCCGGTTTATAAGGACAGCCAGAACAACATTGTGGGAATCATCAACATGAAGGATCTTCTTCTTTACGACAAAAATGAGGAATTTGTTATCGATCATTTCCTCCGAAAGCCGCATTTCACTTACGAAACAAAAAGCATTTCCGATCTTCTTGTGGAAATGAAGGACTCCACCTTCAACATTGCCATTGTACTGGATGAATACGGTGATATGGCCGGACTGATCACACTGGAGGATATCCTGGAGGAGATCGTGGGTGAGATCCATGACGAATACGATGAGAAGGAGGACGAGCTTGTCCAGAAGATTTCCGACCGGGAATATATCATCGAAGGTTCCATGCATCTAGATGACGTAAATGATCATCTGGATACGGAACTGGATTCCGAGGATTATGATTCCCTGGGTGGATTTATCATCGAACATCTGGATCGTTTGCCTGTTGCCGGTGACGAAGTGATCACAGAGGACGGAATCCGTCTGATCGTAGAAAAGCTGGATAAAAACCGTATCGAGAAAGTGCATGTCTACCTTCCGGAAAAAGATCCTGAAACACTGGATAATACCGAATCCTGAGTAAGCAGGCTCCAGCTCCGTAACAAGAAACAGCTAATGTACCGAAAAAATATTTAATACTTAATATCATCCATATCGGAACTGTTATCGTAATCCCCGGCTCACCCATTGAGCCATCAGGATTTTTGATTGACAGTTCCGATATTTTATATTATAATAATAGAAAATTTTTATCCATATTTACTAAATGCAATGACAGGGAGTAGTACACAGTCTCCGGATGCACAGAGAGAAGATGGACGGTGAGAATCTTCGTGACTGAACTGTGGAAGTAGCCCTCGAGCAGTGGACTGAACCATGGATCTTCATGCAGTAGGCTTCATCGTCATTCCCACGTTACAGGGAGGCAGTATAATTTTGTACTGGCAGAGAGCAGAGTTTTACCTCTGAAAACAGGTGGTACCGCGGAATCATCCGTCCTGAGCATATTTTATCCAATATGCCGGGACTTTTTTATTGGAAAAATTTCTCGCGGCAGCCCTTATCTGCTTAACTTTTCACATCATCAAAGGAGGGAACCAATTCATGAAACAGATTTCCGGAAACAAATTGCTTGTAAAAGCCTTAAAAGAAGAAGGCGTTGATGTTCTGTTCGGCTATCCTGGTGCCTGTACCATCGATATCAGCGATGAATTATATAAACAGAGCGGCATTGACATCATCCTGCCACGTCACGAGCAGGCCCTTGTACACGAAGCAGATGCCTATGCCAGAACTACCGGAAAGGTTGGCGTATGTCTCGTTACCAGCGGTCCCGGAGCTACCAACCTTGTTACAGGTCTTGCAACTGCCAACTATGACAGTGTTCCGCTTGTATGCTTTACCGGACAGGTTGCCCGTCACCTCATCGGAAACGATGCGTTCCAGGAGGTTGATATTGTCGGAATCACCAGAAGCATCACAAAATACGGTGTTACCGTCCGCAACCGTGAGGATCTTGGACGTATCATCAAGGAAGCCTTCTATATCGCACGCACCGGACGCCCAGGCCCGGTTCTCATCGACCTTCCAAAGGATGTAATGGCCGAGCTGGGAAGTGCTGAGTATCCGAAGACTGTCAATATCCGCGGCTACAAGCCTAACACCAGCGTGCATATCGGACAGCTGAAGCGTGCCCTCAAAATGCTGCAGAAGGCCAAAAAACCTCTGTTTCTTGCTGGCGGCGGTGTGATCATTTCCCGCGCGCAGGAGATTTTCACCCAGGTTGTTGAGAAAACTCAGATCCCGGTTGTCACAACCGTTATGGGACGTGGCGCCATTTCCACAAAGAACCCTCTGTTTATCGGAAATCTCGGTATGCACGGCGCTTATGCCGCAAATATGGCCGTGAATGAATGCGATCTTCTGTTTTCCATCGGAACCCGTTTTAACGACCGTATCACAGGCAAGCTCCATGAATTTGCCCCACATGCACAGATCGTCCACATCGATATTGACACCGCTTCCATTTCCAGAAATATCCATGTAGACATCCCCATCGTTGCCGATGCAAAAGAGGCAATAACAAAAATGAATGAATATGTACAGGACTGTAATACCGGCAAATGGCTGAAGCAGATCCAGGAATGGAAGGAAGAGCATCCTCTTACCATGAAAGACCGTGGTATTATGGGACCGCTGGATATCATCGGCGAGATCAACCGCCAGTTTGACAAGGCCATTCTTGTTACCGATGTAGGTCAGCATCAGATGCTGGTGAGCCAGTATGCAGACATCACCGAGAACCGTCAGCTGATCATGTCCGGCGGACTTGGAACCATGGGTTACGGCCTTCCAGGTGCTATCGGTGCCAAGATCGGTAATCCGGATACACCGGTCATCTCCGTTTCCGGTGACGGCGGCATGCAAATGAACATTCAGGAGCTGGCTACCGCAGTTCTGGAGGAGCTTCCGATCATCTGCTGTATCTTTAATAATGAATATCTCGGAATGGTCCGCCAGTGGCAGAAGCTTTTCTACGGAAAACGTTACGCCATGACAAATCTGAAGGCCGGTGCACTCTCCCGCCGCACAGGCGGTCAGGAATATCCGGAATACACACCGGATTTCATCCGTCTCGCAGAGAGCTATGGGGCAAAGGGTATCCGCGTAACTGAGAAGGATCAGATTGCGGCTGCTTTCGAAGAGGCTAAAAAGAATACAAAAACTCCTACGATCATCGAATTTATCATTGATCCGGAGGAAATGGTTTACCCGATGGTCAAGCCGGGCGGCACCCTGGCTGATCTGATCATGGATTGTTAGGAGGAATGAATGATGGATAAAGGAATGAAAAAAAGATGGATCTCTCTCTACGTTGAAAACCAGGTCGGTGTTCTTTCCAAGATTTCCGGTCTTTTCTCCGGAAAGTCCTATAACCTGGACAGTCTTACTGTTGGAACCACGGAGGATCCCACAGTTTCCAGAATGACCATCGCCACAGTCAGCGATGATGAAACCTTTGAGCAGATCAAAAAACAGCTGAACCGTATGATCGAAGTGATCAAAGTTATTGATTTTACAGACGTGTTCGTTCGAATGAAGGAGATCCTTTACATCAAGGTAAAGGGCTGCTCCCCGGAAGATAAAGTAGAACTTTTCCAGATTGCTGAGACTTTCAAGGCACGTGTCATCGACTATGGAAAAGACAGCCTCCTTCTGGAATTCGTCCAGACCGCAACCAAAAATGACGCGGTCATCAAGCTTATCAAAGAAGAGTTCAAGCATATCGAAGTTGTCCGCGGCGGAAGTGTCGGAATTGAGTCTATCAGTATGATGGAGCGGTAAAAGCTGAATAATACCACGATATAGAAACAACGGGAAGATGATCTCTTCCGCAAACAGCGCTAGCTGCTGCGGAGAGATTTCTTCCGGCACAAGACTTCCACCTGTTGCCCATGCAATATGTATGGCATTTTCCATTTTTTTCAACAAGTCCCTGGGCTTTCAGGTATTCTTTTACGTTTTCTTCCTGATTCAGCCTGATCGGTCCCTGGAAAGCTGCACATGCACTTGGTTCCAGGAAAATATCTTCTGTATGCTTCAGTACTTCATAAATACCTCCTCTTGCTTTGACTGCGCCCGCAATAGCAAGGTGACTGTCCTGCTTCGGAAGAAGCCCTATGTTCATAATATTACTCCTTTTCCAAAATAAACATACCCTGAAACACCAGAAGTCCCGGGTACTCTTATGTCAGCACCCATTTCCACATGTTTCAAAGTATTTTCTTACATTTCTATCTCACACGCTGCCAGTATTCCTGCCGGAAGAAGTAAACTTCCCACCATTTTTCCAAGTCGTATATTCACAGCCTCCAGTTCTTTTCCTTTGTTCAGCAGAATCAGGACAATTCTGCCATCTGGAGTTCGATATGCCACTGTGTCTATCTGTTCTGTAAATTTTGTAGTCTGAACACGTACTGATCCCGGACAGATAAAATGTGAAAACATCTCATACTGTTCCTGTGTTTTCTGCGGAAGCAGTTTCTTCTTTTCAACGTCGTATAAAAACGGAGCATGACAGTAATTTCCTACATGGTTCGGTCCACCCTTTTCGTCCAGCAGAAGATTCCAGTCATAGAAAGCACACATTCCATGATTCAGATCTCCGATAATTTCATGGCATAATTTATTTGTTACACTTTCGATATTTTTCTCATCGAAAATACTATATTCCAGGCAGCTCTCTGACATGATAAGCTTCAGTTCCGGATACAGGCGACGTACCAGTTCCAGACCCTCAAAGTGATCTCCGCTGTACCAGTGAAAAGCAGCTCCGCTTACCATTTCTCTGGTCTCTTCATCCACAGTATCTCTGACCCTCTCATAAATTCTCTCTTTATTATGATCCCAGATAAACACTTCTATGTTCTCAAATCCATGAGATTTCATTGTCGGATAAAGGAAATCCCGAAGGAAACTCTTTTCTTCTTCTGCAGTAAACAGACAAGAATCCCATGTCTGTACTGCCTTTGGTTCATTCTGAATAGAAATGCGCTGCACCGCAAATCCTCTGTTCTGGAATTCCCTTATATACCGGCAAATATATTCAGCCCAGAGTTTCCGGTATTCTGGTTTCAGTTTTCCGCCTCCTGTACGTTTCCCATTTGTTTTCATAAAAGCAGGCGGTGACCATGGAGTCAGCATCAGTTTCAGATTTTCTCCTGCTGTTTTCTTCGCATCTTCAAGCATTGGAAGAATATATTTTTCTGTCCGCTCAAAAGAGAAACTTTTCAGTTCCGTATCCTCCGAATTTGACATTGCTTCATAAAGACCAAGCGAAAAATCACAACTGTCCATGTGCACACGTACCAGACGATAGTTCATTTTTTCCGGAGAGAAATACGTTTCTATTACTTTCTTTTTCTGTTCATCATTCATCAGCGAATAGATATATCCTGCTGCTTCTGTGACTGCACCTCCAAATCCCTCAAACGTTTCATAGCTCAGCTCTGGATAAATATTCACTACCTGACTCTCAATACCACGAATATCTTCAGTCATTTCAATCGTCTGCTCAAAATTTCTCTCTCTGCCAAACACAGGTGATTTTGCATAATATTTCAGTTTCATTCCTGTACCTCCATCTCTTTTTCTACTTTTCCTTCGGACGTTTCCAGCTTTATATGAATTTCTTTATTCTCTCTGTACCATTCTACATTAACCATTCCTTTCGGAGTGATCACCTGTCCTCTGGCTGATTTCAGATATCCAGGCACCGGTTTTACTTCCATCTTTTCATATCCCGGTGCTGACGGGCGAATTCCAAGAATCACCGATGGAAGTTCATACAGGATCAGTGCACCCCACGCATGGCATTCACTTCGTTCCTGTACTTCATCTTCTACGCAAGTTGTTGTATACTTATCAATCATCCTCTGCCAGATATTCCAGTAAGATTCTGTCAATTCATACATTCCTGTTTTTTCCAGTGCTCTAAATAAATAGTATACCATAGCAACAGAACACTGTGAATATTTTTCCTTATAAAGAATTGTCTTTCTGAGATTCTCTTTCGCCTGCTCACCTGCAACCGTGTCTGTCAGAACAGCAAACACCTGTGTGTGCTGGCTGTACTCCTCAATTCCCGGTCCATCCTGTAACATTCCATCTTTTCCTGTGCAGAATGTTCTCACCGCCTCCTGCACCTGTTCTGCTCTTTGCATCAAAAGTGCACTTTGTTCTTTTCGGTCCAGATACTCCGCTATCTTCGCAGCTTTCTGAAGTCCCAGAATGTACAGAAGACTCTCCATCGTTACAGGTCCTTTCAGTACTGCAGGTGGTATTCCAGTTGTATTTTCCCACTCCACAGCCCAGTCAATAAAAGACCAGAAGCGTGCCCTTCCATTAAGTCCTCCAATTTTTTCCACATATCCTTTTGAATTCCTGTTTCGATGGAAGAACTGCAGAATCCCTTCCACCGTCGGCATATGGTTCTCCAGTAATTCCTTATCTCCAAAGTACATCATATGGTCATACAGCATCAGGATATAGTAAATAGAAAATCCCGGTATTACACTGGCATCGTACCTTGGTGCAGCACAGTTTAACAAACCATCATACCTCTGTGACCTTCTGAAATCTTCCATACATTTTCTGGCAAGTCGGTCATCAGCAGAAATTGCATAAGTATACAGAATCTGTGCTCTTGTATCCATAGCATACTGCAGCTGTTCATAAAACGGGCAGTCTTCATAAGTTTCATGCATACAGCAGCGTAATGTCCTTTCACTGATCTCCCAGATTTTTTTGAAGCGTTCATCCGATGCATCTGCTTTTGTCTGAACGTTCAAAGGATATCCTGTTTCCGTGTAAGTAAAGTTTCTTAATACCAGTGGTTCTTCATAAGTTTTCATTTCAAACCGTATAAAACGAAATGTCCGAAACCAGAATGGTTCATAAACTTCCGGACTTTCTTTTGTTCCGAATCCGGCACATATATAGTGGTCTGTAAATCCTGCAAGAAATCCTGCTTTGTAATCTTCTCGGTTTCCCTTTACAGGAACTTTCAGATCACCTCGTTCTCCTCCAAGTACATATCCTTCTGACTGAAGAATAGAAATCTGCGCCTTTGCACCCTGTCTAATGCCAGATGCAGATACGCGGTTCTCTCTACACCTGCACTGATTTCAACTGACACTTTTGCATTCGGCGGAATCAGAATACTCTGTTCACCGTTCAGAAATTTCTGCCATTCTTCTTTTGAGATAATTTTATCCTGCGTCTGTACAACGTCTCCAAACCTGCTTTCTTTTCGAAACAGAAACGGTATGGGTCTTTTTTGCAGATTTCCCGGACTAACTGCCTGATTCATATCTGAATATCTGTAAGGTGCTTCCCAGCCTTCTGTATCATATCCCGGATTCATCCATCCTGCCAGAGTGCACCCCTGGTATTTTCCAGGATCTGAAGTGGTGCAAACAGTTCCGACTCCGATACAATGTGAAAGTTTTCATCTTTTCTTACTTTCCATCCGTCTCTGGCATCCAGACTGTACTCTTTTCCTTCATCATCCAGAATTCTTCCTTCTGCAAAAAATCCCGGGAATTCCGTCCGGTAAATTCCGAAGCAACCCTTATTCTGAACCGTTGGATATCTCAACACACGAACAGCCAGCACGTTTTTTCCTTTTTTCAGATAAGGCATCAGATTTACCTTGTCTGCAAACCAGATCTGTCTGTCTCCTTTGCATGGTCCGATTTCTGCCAGTTGTCCATTCACATATAATTTATATCTTGAATCTGCTGAAACCTGAATAATTCCCTTCTGTGGCATCCTCTGGATATCAATTTCTTTTCGAAACAGCACAAGTGCCGCTTCTTCTTTATCCTCTGCTGTCCAGTTTCTCATCCAGATCCAGTTTGTTTTTGTCTCCGCCATAGTCCTTGTTCTCCTGTTTCTTAAACTATATTTACCAGTTAAAGTAAATGGGCAATGCCCATTCTGCACTGCCCATTTTCATTATCAGCCTTTTACAGCTCCACCTGTCAGTCCTTCTACAATCTGTGAAGAGAACAGGAAATATAATATAATAATTGGAATCAACGTAATTACTACTGCTACCATGGATTCACTCATATATCGTGTAAACTGACCGATATATCTGTAAATCGCAAGAGTCAGAGTTGTTACTTTTTTGTCTCCCAACAATACCATTGGCATATAGAAATCATTCCACTGTCCGATTGCAGTTATTAAGGCCATAGTAAACATGACCGGTTTGCAGATTGGAAGAATGATTTTGAAAAATACTACCAGGTCATGACAGCCGTCCAGTCTTGCAGACTCTTCGATTGCTGTCGGAATTGTCCGGAAAAACTTCTGAAAGATCAGACAGGACATTGAAATTCCGGAAATATATATCAGTATCATTCCCAGAAGGTTGTTCAGCAGCCCAATCTTTCTCAGGATCAGAAACAGCGGCAGAATACTTACCTGAACAGGAACCATCATACCAATCATAAAATAACTGGACAGAAGTCTCTTTCCTTTAAACTCATATCTGGCAATGCCGTAAGCGGCCATAGAGGAAAGAAGGATACAGCCTGCAGTTCCACATACCGTCAAAATCATACTGTTCATAAAATATCTGAGAAAATCATTGTTGAACACTGCCGCATAGCTGGAAAAAGAAATTTTCTTCGGCAGCCCGATAAAGTTTGTAACAAAATCCGTCTGACTTTTGAGAGAATCTATTACCGTTACTCCAATTACAAAAATTGTAAAAAATGTAAATAAGATCAGAATCAGGCTGACTATATAGCGTATTATTTTTCCGCTAGTAGAAAGCACTCCTGAGCTGGAGGAAACTTCCTGTGCTTTTGCTTTTTTGCCATTATATTTTCCTCCTTAATTGTCATACTCAAATTTCGAAAGTACTTTGTTCTGTATAAAGGTTACAAGCAGCATGATCAGGAACATCACAATACAGATTGCCGCACCAAATCCCAGGTCTGATTTTCCATTCAGTCCACTTCCAAAGGTATATCGGTAGAATACTGTATTTGCAAAATCCAAACATCCACTTACACTTCCGTTGGTTCCTCCCAAAATAAACGGAAAGTCAAACACTGCCAGTGCCCAGATGGTACTCATGGTAATAATCGATGCACAGGATGGCAGAGACAGCGGCAGAAGTACATAGAGGAATCTCTGCCACTCTTTGCAGCCGTCCACACGGCACGCTTCCATAACATCCTGAGAAATATCCATAAAGTTTGAATAAAAGATCATAATACCAGATCCAGAACCTTGCCAGAGTACCATAAGCATCAACAGTTTAAATGCCCAGTGGGTGTCTCCAAACCATGCTCCCGCACTCATTCCCATTTTTGCAAGAATGTTATTCAGGAATCCCAGGTTCGGGTCAAATATCAGTGTTGCAAAAAATCCAACGATCGTGGAGCTGATAACGTATGGTAAGAATACCATAAACTTAATATACTTCCATGCTGGAATCTACGCCTCCCCAGAATGAATCACCTGCCCCAGTCGTGTCGACCGCATGTGTCTGAAATGCTTTGATGATTTCTTTTCTGCTTTTTGTCGTCATAAGAACGCCCTGTTCTCTCAATGTAATGGCAACCAGCTTTGGTCCCATGGCAAGGAGTTGATCTGTAGCCTGCTCATAACTTTTCGCCTCTGTCAACAGAGTACTCTCTTCATCTGATACCTTCATAACATCTACCAATTCTATGACAGATCTCATTTTTTTCACTGCATACTCTTTGCTCTTCCAAAGAGACGAGCGATAATTTGGATCATAGGAAGCAACTCTCCTAATGCCACGATATCAACTTTTTCTTCCATTTTTTAGTTCCTCTACAATCTCGTTATAACGTTTTTTATTTAACCGGTAGAAAAATAATACAACCGCAGTCACAATCCACAGTACACCCGGAATCGTCGTAAATGCATGTTTCATAATTGAAAGTACAATTGCATTTTGTGTCTGATTTGCAATATAACCATATTTTCCAAGTAATCCTGCTAAAAGTGCTGTTCCAACTGCCATTCCGATTTTAT